>Ga0315913_1005650_pt1 | contig 15152 bp, 10 predicted proteins | sample MpolsnodulesMG_FD_207736 | JGI IMG/M metagenome (GOLD analysis project Ga0315913, IMG submission 207736) | Medicago polymorpha root nodule microbial communities from Los Angeles, California, United States - small nodules | ecosystem: Host-associated > Plants > Roots > Nodule | place: USA... | reverse complement strand
GTTCTTTACAAAGAGATTGTTGTTTTTGGATTTCCTAACTGTTGTATTTGGATTTCCAAATTCTATTATCTATCGAAGTTGTTACTAGGTTGAGTCACGACCAGGTCGCTTTCTTTAAGACGTTTCGTGACACTGTCCAAAATTGTGCAAAACAGACTATCAACCACGCCGCCTCCAGGATAAAAGAAGCCCAACTACAACTGTGCGATTAACTACTGCACTGTAGAAAACCGTTTGAGAATTAGACCCTCAAATATGGCTATTAAGGCCACTTGAATATAATACTGAAACCACTATTATATGGTACTGTGACCATTCTATTATGGTACTGAGATCATTCAAATATGGTGTTATCACCATTCTAACTTTTAACATCTCCAAATGTCAATATGGTATTTTAACCACTCAAATATGGTGCTACTACCATTTAACATCTAACTTCTCGAAGAATCGAAGAAGAATTTATTTTTAAGATCATTCATAATTTTCGAAGGGACATTATACTGAAAAGGGACGATGATCTTAAAATATTATTTATTCTGAGGGACATAAAAATATCGAAGAGACTATGAATTTAAGACCATTCTTAATTCCGAAGGGACATTAAACCGAAAAGGGACAGTGGTCTTAAGAACACTCTTAATTTCGAAGGGACAGAAAAAGGAGATGAAGAGAAGAAAGACTTGTCATCACAAGTCAAGAAAGGGAGAAGAGAGAAAGAGTTCCCGATAACTCAATGAAACTCTTTGGTGTAATTTTTGAACTAGGTGAGCTCTCCTTTTATATGGAGAGTTTGTAACTAATTTGAAGAAACTTAAGAATTAAGTAAACTTAAAATTTAAGCAACCCACATATCAGCTCAAGTAACAAACTAATCGGATAAGTTCAAAAAGAAACAAACCCACAAGATTAGCTGAAACAAACTAGTGAAGGAAAGATAGAAAATTAAGTTGGATTCTCAATCTTATCATAACAAACATAACCTAAAATTATGTGAAGTGATATCCATGAATAAAGAATAATAATAATAATTATTTTCATTATTATCAGATATTTAAAATTAAATACCACTAACTCAGTGGGGGGCCTTCTACTTCGACATTACACACTGGCAATCGATGACAACATCCTATGTCCGGTCGGTACAAATGCAATATCGATGCCACTTTCTCTAACTCTCTTAATCGAACAGGTATCGGTATATGCATTCGGGAGTCAGATGGTAGTTTTGTGTTGGCAAAAACTGTGTTTCATCCTTGTTTTCTTTCGGTAGATATGGGTGAAGCACTTGGTTTATACTTAGCTTTACAATGGCTAAGTGATATATAGTTTGATAATGTGGATTTTGAAACGGATTCTAAGTTGACGGTTGATGCTTTTCTCTCTGACAGGAATGACACGTCTGAATTTGGTTGCATTATTACTTCTTGTCGTTCTTTGTTTAACTCTTTATTTTCTAACTCTAGGGTGAATTTTGTTAGGCGACAAGTTAACGGGGTTGCCCATGCACTTGCAAGAGATACCACGTTACTAGCTAGTCCCGTTGTTTATTATGATATACCCAATTGTATCGAATCTCTTATTATCAATGAAATGCTATAAGAAGTTTCCCTAAAAAAAATAAATTAAATACCACTATTTAAACACTACTAATGTGTGTGTTCTATTTTATGTGGGACCCCACACTCTATTTTTTCAATTCACACAACACTAGATCAAAGTTTAATAACTTGGTGTTTAATCTTCCAACCTTCCAATTTCTTTCCATCTTCACACCAATGTTCCAACAGAGATACAAAATAGTTACAAGAAATTAGCTTCAACAAGCTCTACAAGAACAAGCCTAATTTCTACCATTTTCCCAATTTCCTCCCATGAACAAGAGACTCAATGATTTCACTCATCCAATGTGTTTCTCAATTGTTTCTCAACTTTAGAATCTAACCCCAAAAAAGAACCAACCCTTTGTTTTTGATTTCCTAAGAGTGTGCTTGGATGGGGTAATTAAGAATTTTGAAGAATTTAGAATTCTAGGTAATTCAAATGATTCAATTAAATTGCTTTCATTCCTAAATATTATTGTTTGAAGGAAGTAATAAAAAAAAATTGTCATCATTTTTGAGCAACTTTTATAAATTTTAATTTTTTTGGGCCAAATTTAAAAAATTAAATATGGGTCAATTTGCAAAGTTCAAAAATTTTGAGGGGTCAAATTATAATTTTTGGAAAATTTGAGGGGTCAATTTGCAATTTTTTATAAATTTATTGGGGTCAAATTGAATATTTTGAAAAATTTGAGGACCAAAATGCAAAATTTGAAAATTTATAACAATGAAGAATTTTGATATTCTTATCCTTTAAGTGTCATTTGAAATTCTCTAAATTTAACTTAACAAAATACTTCATAAATTTCTATCATTTTAAAAATTCTTCAAATTATTATCCAAACAATGGAATTCACATCAAAGTATTTGAATTCCCTCAAAACATTACACACTCTAAGGATCTTCTCCTTTGGTCTCCCATAACTTACCCAAGTTGTTCACAAGATTTTCACATCTTTAAGCTTTGAACTTCACTCAAAGACCCTCAACCTTTAGTATCTAAATACCTTAAATATTCTCTCCTTTAGTTTCCATGAGATTCATCAAACTTAGTAACTTACCCAACAAATGTGTCAAAGAGTGTTTATATACTGTTTAGATCCAAACAAAATCGTGTCATAATTTGTCAGAATCATGTCACGGTAAAGCTCGTACATAATACTGTACTGCACCATTATCTCAAAATAATGTTATGATTTTCTAAATTGTGTCACGATGTGGCTTCCATCAGATTCCTCTAGGTTTTGTCTAAAAAATCGTGTCACAACTGTAAAATTGTGTCATGATTTCAGCCCCACTAAAAACACAAAATTTGATTCAAAACTTAACAAGATTTATTAAGAAAAATAAACTTTATGCAAGGAGGGAGATTATCCTCTCTTCCCTTATCTTCCCTCCTTACTACCCTTCATAATTAACCTATGCAGCAGGGGCAGATCTAGACATGATGGTTTGGTGTGACAAAATTATAACAAATTTTTTTTAGTGTACATTTGATTTATAATACGATATATATATTAGTAAAGCGAAAATTAAACAATAAGACCCCCTATAGGGAAGTGGCTAAAGCAAGTTTGTTACATCTTTACGTCTCAGGTTCTCGAATTAAAAACGGTGACGCTGGGAGTTGAACCGTGGACGTGACTATAGATAAAGGATTATATACCACTGGACCACACATTGATTTGTGAAACATTGTCCAATTAATGTGATATATATTATCTTATCGTCTACTATATTAATAAAAAAAATTGGGTTGTAATCTGGTGTGGCAGCTGCCACACCATGCCTAACACTAGATCCGTCCTTGCTATGCAGCATCATTATTTAACATTAAATGTGTGTCTTTTTTTTGTTGAAAGGATTAAATATGTCTTATACTACTAGACATATGTGATCATATTTAATAATTATTATTGATGTTGAAATATTAATTACTATCATCTTTGGATTATGTTCTGGTGTGAATGCTTCATAGTAGTAGTTCTTAACTCCCAATCAAAATCTTACAAACTAAAAAAACATCTTTTATCAAACTGTCCCTCAAACAATGCTTATTAATTTAAGTAATATACGCAAGAGAAGTGATATTTGTACAACTATTTTGGTACAACTTTCTCTCTCATACTCACATTATGTTTTTATTCTTTCTCTTTCTTTTTCTCTTTCTATTGTTTTTGACCAATGAAAAGAGAGAACAACAAAGTTGTCTCAAAAATTGTATCAAAATGGTTATTAAAATATCACTACTCTATTGTTAAAGAGATTCTCAATTTAGCTTTGGTTGTGATTATGACTTACCCCGACAATTTCTTCACATGTCTCATCATCAATGTTGGCAATGGTTACAATTTCTTCAGCATCACCAAGAATCATATGACCATTGAGCTAACTCGATCGGCATTATCTACGTGGATTAATATAACTTTTTTGTGCGGTTAATGTAAATAAATGAGCATATATATAATTCGAGACTCAAATACTGAAGTTGTACGTCGTTATAAAATGATTAATAAATCAAGTTGTAGAAATGTCATTTACTGGATCAACTTTTGTTCTCGTATAATTAATTGATCAATTCATGACTTTTCATAGACACCTTTATTTAAAATAACTTGTATTGCAAGTTTGGATCTCTTAATTAGTTAGTTGTACATTTTTTAATGGTACAAGAATTTCAATTTTTTAAAAAACTAAAATTAAGATGATATTCCCTAAAAAAAAAATTAAGATGAAATAGTCAGGAATATTATAAGTTGGGACATATTATATTCCAATTTTAGCGCCAATGATCATTGTTATCAAAAACGCATCTTAAGTTTCAAAATCCTGGTTTTTGCGACTTTGCGTAGCTTCAACGACTCAAATCTATAGCAAAGTCCCAAAAGCAGGCAAAATCCTATCAAAATCGCATAAAATCGTGAAATCTGTTCAATATCGCAGGATTTTGTTCATTTTTTGATAAGGGTCAATTTTTGACCCGGCTCGTAAATTGACCCGATTTGAATCCATTACCCAGTTCTATAAATACCCTAAAGCCAAAAAAAATTCATTCTTTCACTTCCCCCACACTTTCCTTCATTCTTTATGACTACTAAAGAATATTTGCATCTAGACTTTGAGTCATTTATGTATATGTATTTTGTGGACTTTGAACTTTAGTCACCTATGACTATATGCAATTTATAACATATATTTAACATTATTTTTGTTTTGGTAGAATCCTCGATTTTGATTGCGATTTTACGAGTCCTGACTTTGCTATCCTATATCGATTCTACAAAAGTCATTGGGTAAAATCCTTCGATTTTAATTGCGATTTTACGAGTCCCGATTTTGCTACTCCCCTTCGACTTAAAGTAAAGTCCCAATTTTGATAACCTTGCTAATGATACATAAAAATATTGGATGTTAATACAAAGTTATCAAAACAAAATTCAAATTCTAACAATCAAAAAAGTTCCTTCCAAAAATAATAATAGAAGATTAATAATATTTCCGGCACATATAGAAAAATATATGTCGTGAGAAATTAATATCTTAAAAAGACCATGTTATCTCAAATTACCAGTGTAAAATAAGGAGAATTATTCACTTCTAAAGCATTCCCTTCTAAATAGTTAAAATAATATGACATTAAATCATTCAACAAAACTCTAAAGTATCAGTATAACGTGTTCACAACAAATAAATTAGAAAATTGAACAACCTAATATTTTTTATTGGGAAATAGATGTGACGTTGATGATGCTAAAATTATTGATCGGATCTGCACTTGCTCAAAGCTAATCTTTCAACCTGAATCAAATAATCACCGCACTAAGACGAGAAATCAAAAACACACCGCATAAAGACGGGAAATCAAAACAAACAGAGTCGTGCAGAGACGACAAAATCACAAAAACAAACGAAAGAAAACTGAAAATATGTGGAAATCACTTATTCAATTAGGATAGAAGAAAAAACAACTCAGATATGTGATTTTTGGGTCAAAATTGACCCTAAATCACCTCTCTGACAAGAAGAAGAAAAGGATGATGGTTAGGATTTGAGAAGGAGAAGAGAGAGAAAGATAAACCCAATTTATTCATTGCAAGCTTGAGACATTATATATTTTTAGAAAACGTTAACAAGTGTCTCAGTACTTTTAAAAAAACCTTGAATTGCATTTTCCTTCTAATGTTAAACATATTCCCTTTAGAAGTAAAAGTCCAAAATCCACTTTAGCATAAATAAAAATATTTATGCTAAAAATAATAAAAGTACTTATATTTAATTTTTTTGAAAAGGAGTAAAAATGTTTTTATGTTATCTATGCCTCTAACCACTTAAAAAAAATCATTTGTTTATAATACAATGTCAATGATAATTTAATGTAAATATTTTATCATTAATTTAATAATTTAGAAAAACGTATATTCAAATTTTGATTATATTAAAATGGATCTACAATACTACTTTTCTCCTCACTTCATGTGTTAAATTTTTGTCATTAAACAATTAGAAATAGAAAACACATTAAAGGGGTGAAGTGTAGATTTTAAAAGGATAGTGTAATTTAAAGTTCAAAGTTCTATTAGAAGAGAGTATATTTTACATAGGGTAAGAGGATGTATATTTTGACATAGTATAATTTAAACATTTCTTAAAATTATGGAATTAAGGACAAGCTAGCCTCGTTCTTTGCCTTCTCAAATTCCTCCTCTCCAACTTCAATGTGCTTCTCCTTGCAATATATGTATATCACCGTAAAAACAGCAATATTGTAAAGCAAAAGCATCGTTTGTATGGGAGAAATCACGAAAATCAGTACTAAATTGTAACCACTTATCCATAGCAATATCACTTCTAAGAACCCAAACAAGTAAAAGATCGAAAATACCAACTTTCTCATTCCTTTCACCAATTTCCAACTTCTTTTCAATGGTTCCAAGCCCCAGCTTGATTCCACTACCACAATAACTTTCACTAAGCTCAAGTTAACTACCAAATACGTCATAAAAACAAGCATTAAAACCATGTAAAATAGCACAACCAAATAAGAGTAACTTTTGATCAGATATGCAAATAGAAAAAAGTTGACAAAGAATATGGAAGAGATGATGGCTTCGGTGGCAAGGAGGGGGAAGAAAGAAGTGGAGATGGATTCGATGGCTTCTTTGAGTTTGACGGGTCGATCAAAGAAGGCGTTGTAGATGCTGTAATTGACGGTGATGATGGCGCTGTAGGAGAAGATGGAAGAGAAAATTAAGAAGAGGAGAGACAAGGAGATGATTATGGTAGGGTTGATGGGTGGTTGTTGCTGTTGAAGGTGTTTGGTAATGAGTTGAGAGATGAGGATGAGAAAAGAGAGGGGAAGGAGGAAGATGAGGGAGAGAGTGAGGTAGTGACGAGGCTGAGAGTTTATTATGCGTTTAGATTCAGAGAGAACATCACACATGTTTGGATCCATGGGTGTAAGCTAAATGGAGAAGAGATTAATGCAGGAGAAGTGTGGGATGGATGGATCTATATATGAATGGCTTTTGTGAACTTCATCACCTTAAGCGTTTTCATACCTATGATCCTAGTAATAAAATAATGGGTTACACCTATTTTTATTTTTTTAAATAAAGTTTTGAGAAATGCTATAACATATTTTTCAACATATTTTTTTTAAATTAAGAGTGTTTTTAAGATCTTAATCCTATTCAGTATAATGTCCCTTCGGAATTAAGAATGATCTTAAAAACATATTTCATTTGATAATTAATGTCCCTTCAGAATAAAGAATACTTTTAAGATTATAGTCCCTTTTAAAATAATAATGTCATGTCGGAATTAAGAATCATCTAATTAACACTATATAGATATTCTTTCAATATTTTTCTACTTTTAAAGAAGTTAAAAAGGGTATCACTATATTTGCATGGTTGTAATACCATATTGATATTTTGGAGAACTTGAAGGCTAGAATGGTAATAACACCATATTTGAGTCGTCTCTGTAATAGAGTGGCCACTATACCATATTAGAGTGGTTTATTATAGAGTGGTTTATTAAAGAGTGGTCACTATATTGGAGGTGTAAATCTCGAATGGTTTCTACAATGCACTAGTTAACCACACATTTGTGGTTGAACTTGGTTTATCTTGGAGGTGACGTTGTTGATAGTTTACCTTGCATAATTTAAGACAATGTCGCAAAACGTCTTAAAGAGAGTGACATGATTGTGACACTATCTAGTAACAACTTCAATTGATATTCTTTTTCAAAATCGAATTTGAAACTCAAAATACAACGGTTTAAAAATTCAAAACTAACAATTTTAAGACGGAGCAAATAAAAAAAAAACAATATTTTTACCATACTTTTTACTAATATGGTAAACTATTAACTAATTTTAGACACATTCATTAAATACATATAATTTGATTACTTCTAAAATACAAATTATTTAATTTTTTCTCTTTTAAATATTTAATTATTTATGTGTGATTAAATGGATTTTATTTAGGTTATCATCAAGCAAGTGTATCTTCCCATCCTTTTCCTTCCCAAATTCCACCTCTGCAACTTCAGCATATTTCTCCTTGCAGTATATGTACAGAACCGTATAAACCACAATATTGTAGAGCAAAAGCAACGCAAGTATAGGAGAAACCACGAAAATAAGTGCCCAAGTGTAACCCCTTATCCATACCAATATCCATTGCAAGAACCCAAACAAGTAAAAGAATGACAAAACCAACCTTTTTATTCCTTTGACCAACTTCCAACTTCTCCTCAGCGGTTCAAAACCCCAACATGATTCCACCACGACAATCACATTCACCAAGCTCAAGTTAACTGATAAATATGTCCCAAGAGGGAGTAAAACAATCATTAAAACCATGGAGCATAACCTAATAACTAAGTAAGGGTTAGTTGTGACGTCAACATCTCCTAGATAAATAACGAGAAAAAGGACAAGCCCAGTGAGAATTCCGAAGACAAGAAATATGAAGAATGAGATGACAAATGTAACGGTGGAGGTGGCAAGGAGGGGGAAGAAAGAAGTGCAGATGGATTTGATTGCTTCATTGAGTTTGACGGGTCGACTAAAGAAGGCGTGGTAGACGCTGTAGGTGATGGTGATGACGGCGCCAGAGGTGAAGATGGAAGAGATAAGGAGGAAGAGGAACAAGAAGATGATATTTGTGGTGGTGTTTGTAGGGGATTGTTGGTGTTTGAGAATGAGTTTGAAGATGAGGGAGAGGAAAGAGAGGGGAAGGAGGAAGATGAGGGAGAGAGTGAGGAAGTGACGAGGTTGAGCGTTTATTATGCATTTAGATTCTGATAGAACATCCCATATTTTTAGAGCCATGGTATAAGGTAGATGGAGAAGAGATTATAAATGCAGAGATGAATTGTATGTATCAATATGCATGTATCCATATATATAATGACTTTTATAAAGAGAAAAAATGGGTTAAAACTTAAACACTTGCAGTTATGAGTCAACGGCATATAATAACTTTTTTTAGAGAGGCATATAAATTCTTCATGCCTTATTAATTTTAATTCATATGATAATAATATTGTGATGGATGAGAAGTATTGCATGCCCCACATGTCCAACTCATCTTATTAATAAAATAATAACTAATCATTAAAATATAAGTATAGGTATAAACTTGTACCAAATATATATAGAAAGAACTAGTCAACGATATTTTTAATTGGTCCGTATAAAATGTCAAAGGAAGTAATGGGCAAGGAATAAGAAAAATCATTTTTTTGTCCATTTTGTAACAACTATAGGCAAGTAATGTAACCAAAAAAACTATGGGTAAATAATATTTCTAATAAAAAAAAGTCCATAAAGTATACTGTACTTGAGTTGGTAGCTAGAACAATGATGATGGTCTGGCTTTAAACATGGGATTGAACTCGTGATAATTAAAGAAATTTATGATTCGTTTATCCATTTTTTATCAAAAGAGTAATTACCTATTTTTTTCCTATGATTAAATGATCATTTGTGACTTTTGTCTCACCTCATAACAGTTTAAGACACATAAAAGGATCACATTCATGATATTTCAAGGATAAGTTGGAGAAATTTTAATACTTTGACAAAAACTTGTGAACTAAACGAATCTCTAATGTGATCACAAAATGTTCAGGCTTTATCCATTCATAAGTAGTTGTGTAAGTACATGAATTTATAGAACATTACAACCAACTAAGTTACATGGTTGAATTGAATACATCATCATGCACATCACAAAATGTTAGTAAAACATTTACAATATAATAAGTTTACAAAAATGACAAAAGTGACTTCCGCCCAACCAACCTAAAAAAAAATTATCATTAGGAAAATGTGTAACACGATACAATGTATCATGATATTAATAAATATAAGATTGTTTACCGCTATACCATCTTGTAAAACTTGTTTAATCTTCAAACTCACGTAAATATCTTACAATAATTCACAAAATACCTATCTCACTATCAACAAAATATCACAAGTGTGTCCCATTTATATTCTATTGATTGTTATCAGTAGGTTTGCTTGAAAGTTTTTATGGACTCAAATTTTTGCTTCATTTCTTGTAATTGTGGCTCAAGTTGTGACATTCTTAAAGACACCGACGGAGTACTAAATTACTTTTTATTAGATTTAGAGGAGAATTAATTTTTTTAATGGTCTTAACCCATTCTAGTGAGCAAAATGTCATTCTTTGTATTATAATTTTAGCTCAAATTGCTTACTGTTGCAGTATACCTCAAAACTGACATATCATCTCTAATGAAATTATCAATAATTTACAAAGTAGAACAAAAATTTAACGATAAATGGTTTAGACTACCATGCTAATGCATGTCATCACAACTTTAATACAGACACCATGTACTGAAATTTTTTAAAAATAAAATGAAGTATGCTAATAATACAAAAGTAAGGATGATATAGGACAATATGAACTAATAATGAAAGGAAGAAACCAACGTTGTTAGGATCCAATATGAGGTGGTGTTTTAAGTAATTAGTAGGTAGTTAATTAGGTTTAAGTAGATTATTAGTAAGTGGTCCGTAAGATTAAATAATACGAGGTCCATTAGAGTTAAATATTAGAATGTTCTCTTTTAAGGTATGACATATTGAGTTTTCTTTTTAGGTTCAAGGTAGCTAGGATTCTTCTCTGAGTTATGTTGAAGCTTTGATCTAGGAGTAGTTAGAGAAACTCTCTCTTATACTATTTTACTATTTTCATTCGTATCAATAAAGAACCATATTTTCTTCAATTACCATCTATTTCATCTTCTTCCTTGGTTGTGTTGCTATTGATTCGTTGGTAGAATATGTTGGTTCCTATCAAATTGGTCCAACCTGCCGAATCTTAAGTATCACCGCCTCCCCTTTTTCTATTACCATGAATCAAAACCAGTCAAAAACCTAAGCCAACACACAAACCCTTTTCCTTTCACTAGTAAGCCATATCCAGAAATTTTAAAATAATTGAATACCTATTTTTTCTCAAACAACAATTGAAACCTTGCCTTCCTCAAACTACAAAATTGAAGCCTATCTCTTCTATCCTTAGATTTGATTCCTTAGATTTGATTCATAACCGTATCAGCCATATCCATAAATTTTAAATAACCGAATCCTTATTATTTTTTTCTTCTGAAAAAACAACAGAATCCCTATTTTTCTCATTAATATTAACAACCCAACATATATGCCCTTGTAATTCCTCCCCTATATTTTTTTTTCAAGATTTCTTTCCAAAATAACAAACCATAGCAATACTTTTTTTTAAAGGCAAACAAAACAATTGTACTCCCCAAACAAAGCAAAATAACTGTACACCCCAAACAAAAAAAAAGTACCAGTTTCGAAACAGTGTTTGAGATGGAATTGTCGTACAATTTTGTGAATGAAGGACTACCATAATTTGTGGGTGAAGACTCCTTTAGGTGGATTGTCGAAGCAAAATATTTTTTCTTGAGGGAGAAAATCCATTCAACTGATAAGGTGCAATAGACATTCATGAGGATAGAAGATGAAGTCATGCTACGGTTTCAATCTTGGTGTCTGGAGAACCAAGGTGCAGATTGGGTAATATTTACTTTAGCTTTGATGAAGAGATTTAGGTCCCATAAGAACAAATTGATGCTGGGAAATCTAGGAACAAAATCTAGATTGTCGAAGACAACACCTGACAAGGAGAACAAAGAATCAAAGAGTCACTCATCATCAGAGAACCCAAATAATCATGAGTTTAAGGATCAAAGAGAGGAAGTGAAGATCTCTGACGTTGGTGGTTTAGGAAACTTATTTGATCAAGAACATACACAAAATCTAAAGTATGGAAATCCACAGTTTGGAGTCACAGAAGTGTAGAAAACACAAAATTTGTTCGCCCGTTTTCCCATTCCACAACCACTGCACGCCATTCCACCTTGTTTGGTACCACCGCCAAAACTGTTGGATGATTATTTGCGAGTTGTGTCCCCACCACTACTACCACCACTAGATACAAGTTTGACGGTGGAGCTAGCCTCCTCCACAACAACGGGCAACGATAAAAAGTGAACAACCTTCGACGAATGGATTGTCTTCTACAAGGTCGAAGCGCATGCACACCACACAGTGCAATGACATCATGATGTTAGTTGGGAATATTCTGAAGAAGGAAAGAAAAAAAGGACAATTGAGATAATAAAGCTAACATAATGGGAGACATTGTTGAAAGTGCACATACAAAATTTTGTAGACAAAGCCATCAGTTTAACAAAACTCCAACAATTTATTTGGGATGGGGTCAAAGCTTGCAAAATTGTGGTCAATGCACATATGTGTGCCTTTTATGTGTTTTGTTTGAAATATATGTTATGAATTGTTTAAGATTGAATAATTGTTTGTTACTTGTTTTGTGCCTTATATGTTGTGTGCTGTTTTTTATTCATTAACTCTGGTAAGATTTGTTTTTGAAGAGTCAGTAGTTGAAAATACTGTGAATATCAATATATGGGTTGAATTATAAATTTATAAGACTTCACTGAAAAGAGACAAAAATTGAATGGTATCTTTCACTAACTACGTTCAAATTTGTAGTTTAGGAAAATAATCACAGAGTGGTAATTCTCAAGTTTTGCAGTATGAAATGACATGCACATAAACTCTAATATTCACATAATTTATTGCACGCAATAAGTTTGGGTCTATGGTTGCGGGAACTTGGAGGGAATGCTTGATGGTTTGACCGGTTTCTTGCTCAACATATTTATTGCAAGTGTAGATCACTTTTCAGAATGCGTAGAGAGTCTTGCATTTGAAATATATTAAATTGTTTTTTAAAATTATTTTAATTATTAAATTTTAAATTTTTTGATTTTTTAAACAACTAAAAAAACGTTATTTTAAAAAAAAAAAATCGTACACAATTTGTCAGGGGTTAACCCCTCACAATGTTCCTGGCATGGTTTGAAAATGACTGATGTGATGCTGACACAGTCTACAAAAGCTTGCAATCATGCAGACACAATTTTCCAGGGGTTGAGCCAGGGCCTGTGCCAGGAGCTAAAGCCCTGACAGGTTCATTTGCGATGAGCAAATTTGCTGGTGATTCTGCTCATGGCAAAGTTCCTGGCAAACGTCCATTTGCCAAGGCTTTCTGCATTTTGTCAGGGCTTTTGCCCCTGGCAAAATGCAACATTTCTTGTAGTGTCCGGGCGGAGAAAGCTACATGGGAGGAAGAAGCCGATTTAAGGTGTCAAGTTCCTAAGCTCAGACTTGAGGACAAGTTTGTTTTTCAAGACGGTGGCAATGTTAGGATCCAACATAAGGTGGCGTTTTAAGTAATTAGTAGGTAGTTAATTAGGTTTAAGTAGATTATTAGTAAGTGGCCCGTTAGGATTAAATAATAGGAGGCCCGTTAGGATTAAATATTAGAATGTTCCCTTTATTTGTATAGGAAAATGCTACTTAATGTGAACCATTACTCACGAATTTATCCTGAGATCAAAACTGCTCTGTTTTGATTAGATAATCACAATTTGACTCCCATGATTTCAGCAACCTCCCATGTATTCCGCCCAAATAACAACTTTTTATTGGTCATTTTTTTGTCCGCGATCACTACGTGAGTACATGCTTCGCAGTATATAGCACTGTTGATTTGTATATAAAGGGAAATCCTTAAGAGTTTTTAGAGTATGGCGAAATAAGTTTTCTATTCAGGGCCAGAGTAGGATTCCTCTCTGAATTATGTCAGAGCTTTGCTCTAGGAGTAGTTAGAGAAACTCTCTCTTCTACTATTTACTATTTTCATTCGTATCAATAAAACACCTTAATTTCTTTAATTACCATCCGTTTATTCTTCTTGTTGGTTTGTGTTATCGTTAATTCGTTGGTTGGATCCATTGGTTCCTATCAAACATGACCATTATTATCTTATATAAAGATATAAAGACTAGTAGTTTGGGCCAACTATAAAATCAAGTTTAATGAGACTTCAGTATTGTAACAAATGCTTTAGTCATAGTTCATTATCAATATAATTCATGTTCATCCTTCCAATTTGTAGCACCTGTCACTCTTGTCTCTGAAACTGAACTAATATGATATCAGGATCAAAAGGACACAGGAACAATAGGATATATATGTACCTATTAGGTATGTATGCGGTGGTCATAGGGGTGGATGAGTTATGCGGGTGTTCACGAAACATTAGGGTATAAAATATCAAACATGGAGATGCAAATACTACACATTAAAATTGGAAGTACAGTTTGTGATGCTGATAAGAAAAAGGAAATGAATCAGAATTTGATTGGATTATAACAAGGAAGATACTTGGATGACTTTTTTTGTGTGTAAGTAAAAAACATACATATAATTCCAGAGTCAATTATTGAAATTGTGTCATTTAATAGATCAAATATCAATATTGAAAAAGTCATTATAAAATGAAAAATCAATGTATTCAAAAGTCATTCACTAGTCTGACTTGTATTCTCGCCCGCCATAGTTGATATAGTTGATCAATTCATGACTTTTTTGAGTTTTTGTAAGCTTTTAGCCTTAATCATTTTGCATATGAGTAAAATTATGTAGGTGTGGTAAATTGATTTCTTAACCATTTGGTTGGAGATTCGACGTTTGAGATTATAAAGAAGAAAAAATATTGAAATAAATTAATTCTTTGTGTTTCGAAGTGGTGAATTTTATTTTGGAGCCATAGAGAAGATCCCAGATTTTTGGAGCCATGGTGTGAGAGGGGTATTTTGGAGCCATGGTGTGAGAGGGTTTAGGCTTTTGTGAACTTCATCACCATATATACTAGTCGAGATACCCGTGCTACAGCACGGGTAGAGCGGCTTCGCCGCGCTGTATGGCCGCGGCTACGCCGCGTGTCGCGTCTCGGCTGCGCTTGGCATAATTTTTTTTTTTGTCCATAGTGGAAATATGTAAAGTATTTAAAACATAATAATGTATATATTGATCGGTAGTAATGAAAAATTATAAAATAATTAAATTTTAATATGAACAAATACATATATTAATTTTTA
>Ga0315913_1005649_pt1 | contig 15153 bp, 7 predicted proteins | sample MpolsnodulesMG_FD_207736 | JGI IMG/M metagenome (GOLD analysis project Ga0315913, IMG submission 207736) | Medicago polymorpha root nodule microbial communities from Los Angeles, California, United States - small nodules | ecosystem: Host-associated > Plants > Roots > Nodule | place: USA... | reverse complement strand
CAAAGGTACTGTTTGGCACTATGAATAAGAAAATTAATTATAAGTAAAGTAGTAGAAGTCAAAGGATTTAAAAAGGGATATGCGATTCATTACAACTCGGTGAAGTTTGAGCTTAGCCAAATTCAAAAGAAAAGGACAACAATTTTTTGACTGGAGATATTAAGAAAAGAGTAATTCAATCTCAATCCTAATCAATGGAATATCTTTGTCATCCATAATCAGTCACTGTCCCTACTTGTCGAGATAAATCTTTTGGAAGGTAACATCCAGGTAGCTTCCACATTAGACCCCCCAAGTTCTTATTCTTATCCACCACCACACATACTACTGCTACAAGTCTACAACATAGCCCCGAGTCACCCACTACGTCGTAAAACCATATAATATATATTTTAGTTTTTATCTTTTTTGTTAAGTTTTTTTCTTAAAAAAATTGACAATATTAGTATATGATTGTTTATTTGTTTGTAAAATAAATGTTAGTCTTCCCTACCATATTTTTGAAATAAATGCTACTCTTCCCTGCCATATCATTATGCATCAGATTATTCATGACCATATCATTATTAAGTAAACAGTTTATTTTAGAGAGGAAAATAAGTACTCCATTTCCAAAGGACTGGTATGGGATAAAAAGGGAATGTGATAATAATTCATCAATGATTTAACGTTTGTTTAACGGAAGGACGATGTTGAAAAAGTTTGTCAACTTAAAGGATTGATATGAGACAAAAATTAATAAAAATGATCAATTTGTAACAAACGTGAAACTTAAAAGACCCTTAAAGTAATTTAGTCTATATTATAATTTGAAGGTTAATTAAGTAATTGTCTCTATAAATATTCATAATTTAGTTTTTAGTCTCTATAAAAGAAACTCACTTTTTACTCTATTTAACATTTTTAAGGATAAAAAAAATGTTGACAGAAATTTTTTACGGAGACTAAAAATTGCTGATAGAAAATTTTAAAGAGACAAAAAATGTTGACGAGAAATTTTCCAGAGACTAACATGTACGGTCTTTTTAGGGATTAAAAATAAAATTCTAAATATTTATAAGAATATTTTTTTAATCAATCCTAAATAGAATAAGCCATTAATTTTGTCTCCAAACTATATTACATTATCTCTTCAACTTGATTTGTGAACTAATAAAAATAAACATTTTAAGCAATCATTAAAATATTTTTAATCTATCAAGATAGTCTTCGAGCTATCATTTTCTCTCCTATTTTTAAAGTAAGGGAAATGTTAAGCGTTAACTAGTGTATCCGAGACACTAATTAAGGAGACTAATATAATTTTTTTTTACTACCTCCGTCCTTAATTACAAGACTCTTTTGAGAATTTTTTTCCCTTTTTATAAGACCTCCTTGCTATTTCCAACTACATTAATTATTTCTTTACATACATGCCCCTATTTATTATACATCTTTTTCTTCAATCAGCAATAAATAGTATATGGAAAACATAAACCAACTCTCTTAAGGATAAAATTGTAAAAACAATAGTGATGACAAACAACTTTAATACGAATATCCACTTTCTTAATTTCCGTGATTTTAGTAAAAGAGTCTTATATATATGAACGGAAGTAATATTGAAAAATGGTGAAAAGTGGAATCTTCCACTACAAAAAGTTGTTGTTTTTAATGAAAAATTTGTATTTTTAACTTTTTTAACTAGTGTCTCAGGGGTATCGGTTAACATAACTTTTAAAGATAGTAAAATTTGATAAAAAAAAATTGTTTACACCATAAATTAAATTTGGGTTATCTCAAATAATTCGTCCTAAAAAAAACTCGTTATATTGATTAAACATTCACGTAAAACATGTGATGGATTTCTAAGCATTGTATTTGAACTATGTCATTATCCATAACCATAATTAGTGAATCATAATTATCCGGGTAGGAAAACCATTTTTCTTTAATTTAATTTATTCCAGATAATTAATGAGATAAATTGGGAAGGGGTGGAAATTAGTGGACCTTATAAATTGCCAATAGGGGTACGAGATTGATATTTTACATTGTGAGCTGAATATTCAATTGGTTGATGTGACAAATCGAAAAAGATAATGCTTTTTTGATGGACGCAATAAGATAATGCTAAAAAACAAACTTGGGTGTTAGACTATTCTTCTCCCCCCCGTTCTTCAATTTCTTGTAACACAAGAATTACAAATGATGCAAGAGAGGTTTGGTGGGTTATGGATGAACTGAAACCACATAGACGTAGACGATGAAGCTAGTTTGCGTACGTGGGCAATAAAGAACTTGACTTACTTAAATCACGGTTGAATCAAGCTACGATATATACATATGTTTTGAATTGACTAGCATTAGGCAAAATTGTGGTGCTAATGTGGTTTTGTTTAATTTCTTTTTTATAATTATTTTACAACGACATTATTAAACGTGTGTGTAAAATAATTATGGGTCTTGCTAACAAGTGCCCTCGAGGCAATGGTTAAGAAATCCAAAAGTATAAATTTTGTTTTGAAACCATAAATTTTGGCTTTTGATTAAGTAATAATTACATCACTTTTTATAAAAACTTACTTATTTTAGTAGCTTAACCAATGTCATAAGGGCAATGGTTAGCATTCTACAATAATTATACACTAACAAAATATATTAATTAAACTCTTCGTAAAATTATGGGAAATGTTAACTTGTGCCCTAATGGCACATGTTAAGAATGCCATTAATAGAAATTATGTATTGAAAATTGTGTTAATTTATTGCTCAAAATGTTTAATGTTAATTTTTTTTTCAATAAATTCTCACCATTAATGGAATAAAATTAATGCTTAATATGTGCCTTAGAGGCACAAATTAACATGACCCTAAAATTATTATATTTTAGCTTTGGTTAAATTTTTCATATGTTTTAGATACACATAAATTAAACTAATGTATTCAATTTCATGTAATATTTCTTTTTCTATTGATAGTAAAACCAACAAATTCAATCTTTGTTGAAATACCACTGATTTTGCATAATGTATTAATAAATTGAGAGAAAATGATGCTGGTTTATAAGTATTTTTTTATTAGCTAGTAGTAGAATATGATATATTTTTATCAAGTACATGATTTTTTTTATTTTAAATTGTTTAGGTTTAAGGCGATGATTGTCCTGGCGACCTTCTGACCATGGTTTTTACTTTACAAAATAGGCAATGATTAAACTCTAGACTAATTGCTTGATAGTTCAAATCTGTTACTACTTGGACCAATTCAGGGTTGGTGTTTTGTTTAAGTTTTTTTATTTGTAGCGATTAGAATGATGATGTTAGTCAAGCAACAATTGTTGAGATGTAAGTTGGGGTATTTGTAAATATTTTGACGCTCAAGTCAATAAAAAAACAAAAAGTGAAGGTTTAAAAAATAGATTGCATGTACCTTTAGAGATGGAGAAGGATGCATTTTAAAGGTGTTGGCATGGATCAGATGGAACAATAATGAAAAAACGTTACGATTAGCGTCCATCAAGGAAGTATCAGGTGTCACTTAGGAGTCATTTGATCGTTGTAGAATCCAAAGGATCTGAGGTTCGCAGTTGAACTATTTAAAAAGGATTCAAGGTCCGTTGGACACGACATGTGACTCTTGTGCTTGAGTACATTTGGACCTCCACATGTGTAAACTTTTGCTTGGTAGACATCGCGCATGAGCATCTGGTCAGTTCATAACAATTTTAAAATATATTTTCTTGTTATAAACAATAATCTACTAAAATATATTCCTATTAGTCTCATGCCCACAATATGTTGAATTCAAAAAACAATTTTAAAATTTAATAGATGAAACACATTATGTATAAACATTTTAGAAATTTAAATGGCAACAAAAGAAAAAGGAAGCAAAAGGTAATGGGAATGAAAAAGTAATAAATTTGTGAAGGTGAAGATGATATCCATTGGGTAAGAGCAAGAGGCAAGATGAATGGTCTGGTCTGGTCCGGTCGACCTAGCCAGCCAGCCAATAAGTGTTGAAGCCGACATTTAGAAAAACAACCGTACGAGTCAGAAAAACAACGTAAGCAATGACAGAATCAGTAAAATGCTCGAACAGTCACACGTGCCATACACCAGTGAGTTAATGCCACATGGTGTCTGCAGTCAAATGAAAATTAAATAGATACGACCTCCAACTTGGCCATCACACGCACGCACGTGTCTTAATTCTTTCTAACACTCTCCTATAAAACATAACCCATTCATTGACTCTCTGTCTCATCTCATCTCATCTATCTCACAAAACAGAACATAGAACAAGAACAACAATTATCATCAACAACATAGTCAACGTTTCAGTCAAAGAACAAGAATGCAAGGTGAATTAGAATTGCCACCTGGTTTCAGATTTCACCCCACTGATGAAGAATTGGTGAATCATTACTTGTGTCGCAAATGTGCTGGTCAATCAATTTCTGTTCCGGTTGTCAAAGAAGTTGATTTGTATAAGTTTGATCCATGGCAGCTTCCAGGTACTTAACTCTTTCACAACCGAACTTCAGATTATCAGACTCTTTTTCATCCTATAAATTTAACTTGTTTTTGTTCATTTTTGCAGAAATGGGTTACCATAGTGAGAAAGAATGGTATTTTTTCTCTCCAAGGGACAGAAAGTATCCTAATGGTTCGCGACCAAATCGAGCTGCTGGAAGTGGTTATTGGAAAGCTACTGGAGCTGATAAACCAATTGGGAAATTGAAGCCGATGGGGATTAAAAAGGCGCTAGTATTCTATGCTGGTAAAGCCCCCAAAGGAGTTAAAACTAATTGGATTATGCACGAATATCGTCTTGCCAACGTTGATAGATCAGCCGGAAAGAAAAATAACTTGAGGGTATGTTTGTTGTTTTAACACAACATTTTTTAGTTACTCTAATAATTTTTCAGATTATTATTTGGTGGTGTTTATGTGTTTGTGTTAATGCTTCATAGAAAAATGGATTTATCTGATTATGATTTGCTTTGCAATTTGCAGCTTGATGATTGGGTGTTGTGTAGAATTTACAACAAGAAAGGCAAGATTGAGAAATTCAACACTAGTACCACACCAAAGGTTCAAAATTATTATGAACACGAAGAAGTAGAAGAACATGAGATGAAGCCAGAAATTCAAAAGTTGGGGAATTACCAATTGTACATGGACACTTCAGATTCAGTTCCAAAGCTGCACACGGACTCTAGCAGCTCCGGTGGACACGTGGTTTCACCGGATGTCACGTGCGACAGGGAGGTGCAGAGTGAACCTAAGTGGAATGATCTTGGGATACAGCTGGATGACGCGTTTGATTTTCAGCTCAATTACTTGGAAAATGCTCTTTCATTTGATATTGATGATGACCCCTTTGGGACCAATCAGTACCAAATCAACCAGCTTTCGCCGTTACAGGACATATTCATGTACCCACAAAAGCCATTTTGATTCTTCTTTTTGAAAGAAAACAAGATTTTTTGGAAAGGGATATTGGGGGGTTGCCTAATTAGTTAATTTTTTGTAGGAAAAGTCATCATTAAGTTCTCCAATTACACCTAATTAACCACTGTATGTGGTCACTTGGGTAATTATTCTTATTCTCTGTTCTAGAGTGATCAGGGAATTGTGGTTTTGGTTGACATGGACCATTTGGAATATTGGACCTAATGTGTGCAAAAAGAGATGAATTCTAGATGGAGATAGATTCTGCAGTGTGTAAGTAAAAAAACAAATAAGCAGTAGGATTATCTTATCTCCACTAGGTGTAGATCCAAATCTAATGGGCCATGTAGTGTTCTGTAGCTGGTATGAAAGCATTTTTTCATATATTTGTAACATATATATAATAACTTCTATTTTTTTTCAATTCAAAGAGATGGAATGCTGCTTTATATTTAAATTACACTTTATTACACGCTTTATTTATGAAGCCAGAACAGAAACAACATTCAAAGAAAAAGACTTGTATTAAAATACTCAGAAGTCAGAACACAAAACAACTGCTATTTTACTAGTAACAAATAAATTGATGCTGCTCAAATAATTGTCATGCAAACTTAAATTGTCTATAATTGTCGATGTTACTCTGTCTATCTAATTTTCCCAACTTGCGAGTCACATTATTCAGATTTGTACAAGTTACAATTCTATAATGAGAAAAGATGACATTATTTGTTGAGACAAAAATAAACAGCATAGTAGTATTTTATGACTAAATGGGGGCAGTTGTGATCAAGCTGATATTTTTAAATTTTAACTTTTTTTATTTTGTCCAACTTTTTTCTGGTACATGATTGTTATATTCAGAACAGCTGAGATATAGTTGGTGGTTTTATAATTAGTTTTCAACAGTCAAAATATAAACAAATATAAAAAAATGGTGAAAGAAGTTGGACTAATAATCTTTCAAGAAAAAAGTTGGACTAATAATATATCATTGTATGAAACCTAACAGGAAAAAAAAATCAACCAATCATAGAATCAACAGATGCATCTAATCTTTTTGCATAAACCTGCATTACTCTTGGATTATCTGTTTCCCTTTCCAATTCTAAATGAAATCCCCAATGACGTGCAATCAAACTAACATGATATGTTATATGGCTGATCACTTTGTCAGTTGGAATTACACTTTCAACACTAAAAATCAGTGTGGACCTCTATACCACTTTATAATATACTATGCACAATGATATATTTAGAAGCATATTAACATTCCTTTCATACAACCATATACCGTGTTCTATAAAGTGGGATATTGCAACTATCTGATGATAGCAGATGTAAACTGAGTGGCCGATGTATCTTTCGTAATCAAATGCTGACATCTTTGGATTTTGGAACTCGGTTACAATCTGCTGCTGTCCAACCTATCAACTGCTTCTCATTGTCAAATACCATCACTTTGTCTAGCATGGATATGTCTGCATACACAGGACAAGGGCTTTCTTAATTATGCATAGTTCATCAAGAGTTTAGGTGAAAAGATAAAGCAAAAAAAGTGGACAAAAGCACCACAATTGATAATATTCGTTAACAAGAACAAGCATCAGAAGAAATAGAGATTAACGACATTCCTACCTCCGATTAGGTTTACATCTTCCACTCCTACTTCAGAGCCGTCTAGAATGCCCAAGCAAACATTTCCCATGTTCTGGAAGAACAATTTATCAGCATCGAAACATGAAAGGTATCAGTTACTTGTGAGTTTTTGATAGCAATAAAAAAGTCAATCTTGATTCTTGAAGAAAGTGATTAGTTAGGACTTGACTCACTGATATAATCAAATATGCTTCAGGAGGGATTTCAAACTGGGCTTTTGATCTTCCACTTCCTGGGAAGCTAAGCGCAATGGGCTTGAAGTATTTTCTGACTTCATATACACTTCTGAAAGGTCTTTTTCCATACCAGCACAGAGGGAGAGTTTGGTCTTCAGGTGCTTCTTGTATGGGCTTTCCAGCTAATTCCTTCGTCAACTACATATGGAAATAGAACGGAATAACCGTGTTAAGCAATGATCCAATATTTTCTCGTATTAGTGAAGAAATAAATAATTTATATATTTTTTTCAAACAATTCAGAGATTGTATGATGACGTTGACATAGTCTTGTTTGTGGTAATAGCATATGCATTTTGAAATGCTTGAAATTCAAGGATATTGCGAAAATTGCTTTCAACTGACCCAAGAAATTAGTGCTTGATAAGCATTAGAGTTGAAGTAAGTATAAGAGCTCCCAGCGTCAAAAACAGCAAGAAGATTTCCAAAACCAGTCCTCTTTCCTCCAAGAACAAGTTCAGCAGCACCTGCTGAGTAATGTTTGCTGAGAAAAATCTTAAATTAGTATATAGAAATATGAATATCATTACAATTAATGTGGATTTGACTTGTTAAGATCTGCTTACTAATCTCTCGACGACATTGGAGTCCAAGCCAATCGAGAAGAATCATAAACATCTCCAAAGAAGATGTATCCTCCTCCTTGTGCACTCAAACAGTGTCCAACGACATTTCTCACCAAACCCTGACTATTCAGTTGTGATATCAAGCTGGATTTTCCCCTGCCAAGGCCAAGCATTCCATCTACGGGGTGGTAGGAAGAATCTGGAAATATCTGATCATATCCGCATCTGCATAAAATAACCAAAAAAGTTGCATTAGATAACTTGATTTTTACTTATTATTCTTAATAAAGGAGTATGTGTATGGATTATCATCATGCAACAATTGTGTTTTTCTGAAACACTTGTTGCAGAAAGGCTAAATTTAGCCAGAACATACACAGAGATATTTGGATTGACTTATTTGAATCTATCAATTGACTTAAGCATTTGTGAGGCTGTTTAACTTATGACATGTACATGCGTTGTTTTCACCGTATTTCCATTATTTCTCTAGGATTGTTTATGAAAACAAATTATAGATTATATGAAAACAATTTGACTTTATTTATCTTTTATTATAGATATAGCTTATACATAAGCACTTATATAAGCAAAAGCTAATGCTATCCAACTAGGGCTAAAAACTAATGAAGTGGGAGTGGTATGAGTTTGTAAAGCATGTTTAAAGCTAGCAAAGGGTGAGAAAGAGTTACTAACCCAAGTGCCATACGAACTTTAAGTTGGACTCCATTTGTAAAGTTGAGAACATAAACATCATTGACAAGTACACCAAGAGATGAGTAATGATCTGCATACTCAACTTCATAGTCACACTGATGCTCAGCTTCACAGTCATAGTTATCCGTCTGATGCACCGATGCACAAAGGGGATGCCTGCAGGGGACTAAGTCATTGCTAGGCCGGTAAAGCGGATGTGGTGTCTGAAAAATCAGTCATTGAAGATTAATTTTGATAGGAAATTTTAATCAAACAGATCCTACAGACATACATATATCTATCTGGTCTAGAGTCCAATCTCATTTCAAGAAAAAGGCTTTGCAATTCAAAGTTGTTAATTGGCCTTGTTATTTTCGAATGTTGGCAATGAATGAGTGAAGTGAGTGAGAATACCTGAGAGCAACGGGAGCAAGGTGCATCACATTGAAGCCATGTTAGGTCGCTACCCGTGTCAATATCAAGAAAATATGGCCTTGGTGGGTACCCAATGTTGATAGTCACATTATAAAACCTGTATATGTAAAAATTATCAAGGGTGGTGACTTGTATTAGTGTTTTTGGTTCTGCAACAACAAATATTGATTTTGAATGTATTAATTATGTAATAGTGATTGAACAATAAATTTAAGGATAAAAATCAATTGTAAAAACCAGTTGGTGCATGTTCGAAATCGCATGAGTTTCTCGGGAGAGAAGTGTTGTTTAATGAGAAAGAAATTGTCCCAAACTCATTGAGAATAAAGTATTGACCAATTAAAATGCTTGCTTTTGCACAATACACAAAGGAGAGAGAAATGTCAACATGATAGACAAATTCGCGATTATGCTTTTCACGAGATCCAACGCTACACTTCTCGAAATCATGGTGAACCATTGTGATTTTGCAAAAGCGTAATTTCGTCAAATTCACCTCAATTTCAAACATGCGCCAACTTCTCTAGTTTTAGGTTATAGTAGAATAAATTCTCCAAACATAATAAATTATACTTAAGAACATCCAAATATGCCAAAATCAATTTTATACCCCTAAAATCAATTTTGTCACCTTCAAATATGGAACCAAACATACATATAAATGGGGAATGGGAACACAAAATCACTTGATATGCTTTTGTATACATAGATCCATTCATTATATATACCATATATTAAAAAAAAGCTATGAGTTTGTGTATGAATGAGACAGAAAAATGATGTGGGAATGGGAATAAACCTCATGAAGATGTTTTATTATTCAAATTACTTTTGGAGGAATAAAATAACAGAACAAAACATGGAGGCCCAAATAGGAAAAGACATGAAGAAAGCAACATAGGAGAAAGAAAGGCATAAAGTGAAACCGAAGGAAACAAAAAAAAAAAAAAAAAATCAAAGAGAATGTAAAAAAAGGAAGTTCCTTTTACGTACCCAACAGGGTAAACATTTCCATGAACCGGGAACACAACAGACGAACCAGAACGAAAACGGTTTAAGAACGAAGGTGACGATGATGATGATGAAGGTTGTTCATATGAAAGAATGGAGTTTCTTCCATTTGCACTTGAACTTGAAATTTTGTGTTTACTACTACTACTACCAAACCAAGCTAAACAAGTAGATGAACTTAACAAGAGTAAAACAACAAAGAATCCCAATTTTCCCGACTTCATGATTTCTCTATTTCAAGAATGAAATAAAGATATTAGTTAATGTGATTAGAGAAAACTGAGACTATGTTGTGGTTTCTTGCGTTATGTGTTTGAAATATCAACCAAGACTTTATTTAAATCTATGTGTACATGTGTGTGTACGTAGTAAAAGCATTGCTTCAATAATTAGAAGTGGGATTTCTTCCCATGCATGCTTTGCGCTGGGTTCTTATTCTTTCCTTCTTCTAACCCTTCTCCATAGATAAATACTTTTAAAAAATTATTGGTGCCAGACTGGTTAGTATATATGTTTAATTACTTGAGTGTGTTGAAAGTGAGATATAGTTTATATTTTTTGAGAGATATATATTTTATATGAAAATTATTACCGGACACGTTGATATTCTTATTTCATGTTCTAAACAAGTATGTTTCATTTATTTTATTAAAAAAAAAAGTATGTTTCATTTATATTATTTTTAGTTTTTTACACACGTTAGTTTCTTTTGGTTTAGATAATTGAGTCAGCATGCAAATTTAAATTGTTTCTATCAAGCATTAAATTCAAATTATATAATTGTTTCAATTATTCAATTATCAAGCTTATTTAATTGTAAAAAAAAAAAGCTTATTTAAAAGTCAAATCTTGTTGCACACGGCATTACAGTCAACCTTGTAAAAAAAATGATTTTATGAAAATATTTGTTTGTTTTTTGTTTACAAGAGAAAAAGAGAAAACGAAAAGAAAACAAAAAAAAGGAAACAAAAACTAGGTCCATAGAAAGGACACACCTAAGGTATCACTCATGAAAGTAAATGATAAATAAGGAGGAGGTTCATTGACCATAACAAGGCGGTCTGAACTATTAGCTCCCAAATTAGCGAGAACATTTGCACATGAATTTCTTTCTTAAAGGATACGGTGAATAATAACTGTCTAATCCTTAACAAGATAGTTCTAATTGATGAGTTCCAAGATATTTGTTTAGTGATGAGTGTCCTCCGGCACCAATTGCACCACATGAAGAGAGTCAGAGTAACACATAAGTTTTTTATGGCCTTCCTCCCAACACAACTTGATTTCAATCCAGAGAGCTTGAATCTCAGCATGAAGGATATTAGAGATTTCCACACTTTCGAAAAAACTAAATTGAAAACTGTCATCGTGCTTACGAATTATAGATCAAGTGTCACTCAAATAGAACTTGGCTTTGTAATCTTTATCCTACGAAACACTTTTAAACTTTCCTTGCTTCTTCACACCACAATTTTTTTTATAGACATTATAATTTTGAGATAATGCTTGATGGAGCTTTGAAAAATAACATGTAAAAGACTGATAACACTGAAAGAACCAAACGCAACAAAACAAAATGACCCCTGATAGACAAGTTTCTCCACCCCAACATATCATATATAAATGTTTCAAGACAAAAATTACAAATGAGCATGACAATGCATAAAAGTTAGCCTAACCCTACATTCACATCTAACTTGTTAGCACAGTATTATAAGTATATGTAGAAATTGAACTACCCTCACGTAACACACGTCCAAGTTATTCAATTGGTATAAGATATTTTCAAGGGGTCAATTAAAGAAAAGGAAAAGATCCATGACTCAAAATTCACAATCCACGATTTTGGTTGTTTTTCTATTTTTACAACATAATTATTAGCATGATGATAAAGTTACGCTGCCATCTACTACATTAATTTGTACTATGTAATCACTAGGTATCGATCCCTTCCTTGTAAAGACAAACTTTCGGGTTGGTATTATTATATTTCATAGAATTTACTCTCACTTGTCAAGATATATACTTAAGTAACACGTACATGTTTTTCTTATTATTCCAAAAAGAACATAATCCTCCTCTTTGATACACATCATCATCCCTATTATGTAAGAATAGAAAGAATGTGTATTATTTAAAGAGAAGAATGAAAATGTGTGTATAATATGAATATTTCCGACCAGTAGAAGTGGCAATGTGTCAATAAGTTTTAACTCAACTAGTAAAAATGTTAAAATTGTTTAGTCAGAAGTTGTTACTGGTGTTCGAACCTCGGTCCCTCCACTTGAGTTTCCATGATTATTAGTCATTTTGTCTGTGTAAAAAAAGGTGGTGGTGTTTGTATAGAAACTAAAAGAGTTGCATTGTTGTGTAAAAAGAAAAAGAGAGTTGTGTTGTATCCTTTAAGCAATGTTTTATAGCATCATCAATGGGGAGTCATTTATCTAATATGAACTCCATTCTTTTAAGGGTCTTCATTGAAGGAAAAAAAGGGTATCTAATAGCTAATCACTGTCACCTATATAAAGACTATCTTTCTTCTTCACAACTAATGAGTCCCGTGACCGTGATTTTAATAGGAAAAACAATATAAAAAGTTGGTGTCACCATCTCAAAATCATGTGATTATTGTTCTATACAAACTTTTTTGAGCAGTGCTTTACTCAATTTCTTTTTTAAATGCACACATTGAAATATATATTAATGGGACATGTTTAAAAAGACTCTTTTTAATTTTCTACCATTGAAGTTATTGAGTCATTAATCGATACTTCAACTAAAAAATTATAAATAAATTATGTGATGTGTACACATGTGACCTATTTAAAGACTTTTTATTAGTTACTATCATTGTAGATACTCTTGCAATATAATATTAGTATCACATTTTGATGTGGTAAATTTTCACATGTGGTCTAAGATGAATCGATACTTGAAGTATTTTTCAAAACTTTAATGTAGAACCAAAGTTGTCACCTTTAAATAAAAGTTCAGGGTCTTCCATGTCTTTAGAGTCTCATAGTTGTTGATGGTCCAACAAACATAATATAACTAATTATAGGACGAGTTTTATGATAATATTTGTTTTGCTTAAATGTCATTTTGATCCCTTAATTTATTTCAAAAGATTAATTTGGTTCTTTATTTTTTAAATTCGGACAATTTGGTCTCTTAGCTTATTTTAAAAGTTCATTTGTTCTGTTAACTTTAAAAACGATTAATTTGATCCCTTAATTTATGTAAGTTAATGCAATTTGATCTCTTAACTTATGAAAATATATTATCATATTCACCTTTTAACTTATCAAAATCTACTATCATATTCACCTATTGAAGAGCAAGTTGCATTAACTTATACAAGTTATAGGATCAAATTTCATTAACTTGCATAATTTAATGGACCAAATTTATCGGTTTTAAAGTTAAAGGATTATACTAACTTTTAAAATAAGTTAAGGGATTCGTCGATTTTAAAGTTAAAAAATTGGATTAATATTTTAAGCATATTTGTTTTCATAACACTGAACCACTGTCTAAGTTGTGAGTACAGGTGATACAACAAATACTTAAAGAACTTTGAATGATAAGATAAAAAACCTCTTCAATTCTAAAGAGTTTTACATGGTGGGTTTACTCATCTCATCTTCAAAAATTAATCTTTTGAGATAATAATCATTTTAATTCTCGAATCTGTAACAAAATTTTAAAATACTCCATCACATTAAAATGTTTAGTTAATGTCTGATATTGAAAATTATTTGAACGTCGAAGATTATTTTCACTAACAAAATATCTTAAAATTTTGATAGATGTGGAACTATTGTGACTATTTTTCCTTAATATTTTAGGGTAGTGTTAACTTGTGCCTTTATGGCACATGTTAAGAAACCTAAAAGAAAAAATATTTTCTAAAATTTTGTGCATTTAAATGATTAAAAAGTTAAATATTGAATGCAATACACACATTCCAATAAGTTTTTTCTATATTTGAATCATTAACTTGTGTCTTGAGGGCACAAGTTAACATTTCCCAATTTTTTAAGGGAAATGTTAAGGGCACTTGATAAGAGATTTAAAATGAAAATTTTGTCTTGAAATTTGTGCATTCAACAAAAGTAACTTTTTTTATATAAGAGTTAGGCTTAAATGCACTTTTCGCCCCCTATGTTTCAAATAGTTGCGATTTTGGCCCCCTATAAAAAAAATGAATATTTTGACCCCCTATGTTTTAGCCCTCTTTTGATTAGTTGATTTTGACCAGTCAACGCCCATGTGTCAAGTCACTTAACTGAGGTGGCATACATGTGTGTAATTATTATTTAAAAAATAAAAGAAAATTATTTTGGCAATTTAATAAAATAAAAAAAGGATGAAAAAAAAGGACATCACGTGACACTCTTCCCTTCTTCTCCAACGGTAGCATATTAGGGTTTAAAACCCCCCAAATCCTCCCATTCTCCATTCCCATCTCCTTCATCAATTCCTCATCTCATTAATCTATTCTTCTTCTCTTAATCGAATTTCTGTTTCAATTTGTGTTCATATCTCTCTTTCTTCTTTCGTTTTCGCGAGTTGCATCATCTCCCATTCTTGCTTATTTACTTGAGTTGTTTCCAGGAATCCAAAAATGGGTGATTATTCATCTTCCTCACTGTCTGGTGCGACACAAAAGCAAAGAGGTAATCTGGTTTGCTATTGTGGTGTTGATTCACCATTGGTGACTGCTTGGACAGATGAAAACCCAGGGAGGAGATTCTATGGATGTGGGAGATATTTTCAGAGGAGGAAATGCAAGTTTTTTAGGTGGTTTGGTCCGGAAGTCCCATATCGACAGAAGAAATCATCTGAGGATTGCTGAAGAAAAACGATGTTTTGAGGAAGAAAGAGAGAACTCATGTGAATATCATTGTCATTTTAGGGGTATTGTTGTTGCTAAGTTTTGTTGTAATGTGCATTAAGTTTGCTAACTGATGTAATATTAGAGGGATTAGGTGTGATGTGTTGAATTATGGTAATCTTGTTAATGGTTTGAAAAAGTTTGTAAGCTTATATCATGTAATGGTATGAAAACTATGTAAGTTATGATTTTAGAATGAAGAAGGAATTGAATCA
>Ga0315913_1005648_pt1 | contig 15156 bp, 8 predicted proteins | sample MpolsnodulesMG_FD_207736 | JGI IMG/M metagenome (GOLD analysis project Ga0315913, IMG submission 207736) | Medicago polymorpha root nodule microbial communities from Los Angeles, California, United States - small nodules | ecosystem: Host-associated > Plants > Roots > Nodule | place: USA... | reverse complement strand
CATTAAATTTTAAATTTTAGTTAAGGAGTTAAATTCAAAATATGAAAGTAGGAGCCTCTGTTCGTAAAATTTGTGAAAAATGTCGATTGATCCGCAGGCGAGGTCAAATTATAGTAATTTGTTCCAACCCAAAACATAAACAAAGACAAGGATAATTCCATGCATGTTAAAGAGTGGAATGGAGTAATGATTTGCTATCTTTTCTTTTACCAGCAGCGGATTTTATTTTATGTTTCTGAAGGAACCATCAGCGGATTTTGATTTTTCACATTGGATATTTATCATATGGGTCATTGACACTAGGCTATGAAATAAATCGTGAGTATTTTCTTTTTAAATTTCAAAATGTTCTCCTTTTTGTATTTTAAGGGCCTAGATTATCACATTATTCCTTCTTCTCTTTTTTTCAACAGTAGGTGATCTTAATTCATATTAAAGGTTTGAGTTTTTGAGAGAAGAGGGATAAAGGTCAGAAAGAAAGAAAGAAAGATAGAGATTAGAAAGAGTGCTGCTGATAGAATTTTTTTTCATTAATAGTTAACAAAATAATAGTTGATGAAAGTTTATTAAGTTGGTAAGGAGTTGATTCACTTCTGGATTTAATTCTCGTTGTTAACATGGAGGTCTCTTTAATGGATGATTATTTGTAAGTAACTGCGTTCATTGAGCCTTGAGGCCTGTTTGACGCTGATGATCCCTCGAAACCCAACCAATCTAAATATAATAGAAAATGAAGGGAATATGGATCTTGAATAGAAATGCAATGGAACAAAGGGAAAGTTCATAACACAAACTTACAGAGCACATCGGCATTCTTCTATTGTATATCAAGATAAAGTATCAAATGTTGTCTGTTACTATTACTTTAAAAATAATGATACTTGATTTTAGTGACCCATAGATAGTGTATTGAAAAACCAATACATTGGTAAAATAGATTCTTGAATAAGATGCTTATTAGGAACAATGTGACTATATAGTTGATTGCACCTGTAGATGCATTACTTATTGATAGCACATTATTGTACTTTATGGCTCATGTTCTAAAAATTGAAAGAACTCATTTTTATATAAATGTCATTCATGCTAGGACTGATCCGAAGAAATGTCAAAAAGCGGCCAAATAACAGCAAGTACAGCTCATGAAATGCAGCAATATTCATGCCAATAATTAGGCATGGCAATAAAACCCATACCCGCGGTTACCCGCCCGAACTAAATCCAAATTGACGGATTTTCTCCATTTTGATTGGGTTTGAGTATGGGTTTTCCCTAATTTCAAAACACGGGTATGGGACGGGTAACGGGTATGTAGATACCCACCCCGGACCCATACCCAAACCCGTCCCAAATGTAAAAAATTACTTTATATTGATATGTTATGTTATTTTGTTTGATAATTGTCATGTTAATAAAAACTACCATTGATATTTAAAGGATCAACTAAATCATTGAGTCTAACAAATGTTAAAGTGAACGTATTGTTGGATAATGTATTACGACGTTGCTTTTGGGGATGCAAAAAAACTTCTATTTTTTATTTAAAAAAATTATTCAATCCAAGGACGGAGATGGGGCGGGGATACCCGAACCCGTCGGGGACGGGGATGAGATTCAATTTTTCATCCCCGTTGGATATAGGTAGAGTAACGGGTAAGTATATGAGAATCGGGTATGGGACAGGGAAGGTAAAACCCGTCCCCACCCCGCCCCATTGCCATGCCTACCAATAATTTCCATCTCAACCAACGTTATTCAAGACATAATGTAATTTTCAAATTCCAACATAGGTACCTGAGTATAGACTTCTACATTCTACATTATTGTTATGATGTTATTGTTCAGCATAATAAAAAAGCATCAATACGATTAAAATACTATAAAATAAGATATTACGGACGGTACATTCTGTACTATTGATGTCATGAAAGTGTAGTCCTTCCAACTTATGTTGCTCGTATATGAAAACAAATCGGGTTCCTTGAAGTTGAAAAACTACTCCCATCTGGAAATTCTCCATATATTTGATTAGAGAAGTTAAACAGATGACAATGTGGAGCAAGAGCTTAAAGGATCAGAAACCTTACATGTAAGGTTGTTCTTAGCAAAGGAATCAGTATTAACAAGCCCGCATAGCTGGAAAAATCCTTCTTCATTTAACCCAAAGAGATAAGATGTCATTCTAGAATGAAATTAACTAACTGGCACCGTATGAGATAAGTCTATACAATGTGACAATTACACACCACAGTATTAAGCCTTCATTTTAAAACTCAGTCTAACCTGTGTTTTTTTTTTTTAATAAAGTCTTAACACGTACTCCTTATGTTACAAAACTATACGTAAATTATTCGAAAACTATTACAAATATACACAAATACATATTCATGTCATAAACAAAACAAACAAACTCATAAATTCAAGGAAAATGATTTCAATTGAAATATAATTTTCAAAAAGTAATGAACACAACTTTGACAAATGCATATTCATGTCATAAACAAACAAAAACGAAACTCGTAAACATGGTTTTCATTTAAGTATAAACACAGTAATCGAAATACCACAATGGAAAATAGTGAAAATTAATTCAACTAAACAAATTGATATTAAAGTTGGTTGATATCAAGCAAGTAAATTTATCTTATTGTCATGTATGAATAACGCCGAAACATTTTATGCTTAAAAAGGAGAGAAAATGTAGAGAAATATGAAGGGAAAAGATGAGAGAGCTAGATAGAAAGTAGATAACTTTTCCTCCTCAAATGTAGAGAATTCTTGTCCTAAACTTTTGCTTAAGCAATTAAGTAATAAAGTAAACGACTTCTTCCATGTGAAAAACATTCATTGGAACCATGGCACTACTCCATCCACGTATGTGAATAAAAATGATAAAGTAGCATTGCCAAAGACATATAGTTTTCCCTAAACAGTACTCCACCCCACGAGAGCAGTCCCAGTAAAATCACCAAATAAAAAAACCAATGGCAAAGCAAAAGTGTGCAAAATCACAATCAGAACAGAGATAAACTGAATGTGAATTCTATTAGCAGCGCTAACAAACTTTTACGCTGCCACCTCAAATTTACGCTGATTCCTGATGGAACAATCAGATTGAGCTGCACATCAAGGACTACTTGTATTAGGGGAAAGGTAGGATCTATTTACTAGTTCTAGCATCTAAAAGAAAAGCTAGATAATAGTTTAATATTCAAGTCGAATTAACCAAATAATAACTCTTATGTTACAAGATAACGCATAAAAGAAAACTAAAAGTAAAATACAGTAGAACCTACCAACATACTGGGTACAAGTGTACATCAACATGAAATCTAGAATTCCATTTTCACAAGCGCAGTTGAAGATTCGGGTGCACCATACTGCATCCAGTCTTTGGCACACACAAGTGCCTCCACTGTCTCTGGACGCAAGGAACTTCGATACTGATCCATCTCTTTGCTCTTTTTATCAAAGATAGAGTCAGAAGGAACGGTAGAAACTGGAATAGACAATATATCTCGGGCCATCTTGGAAAGTGTGGGGTACTTAAGTTTGTTTAGCTTCCACCAACCTAATACATCAAAGTCTGGAACTCGTGGCAATAGAGATTCTTCCAGATACTGATCCAATTCAGACTTTGTCTGATGGGTAGAAGTTTCCATGATGTAGGCATCAAAGTCTGTAAGACCATTATCTGACAACAAAGTTCCTCCAGAGGATCCTTCCATCTTCATATTGCTTCCAGCATTTCCTTCTTCTGCATATGCCGGTGTTAGTGGCAGAGGAAGGGTTGCATACTCATGAAACAGCTCATGAATTCCGTCATCAACAATCTTGACAAACGCATGAGAATCCTCGCCGTAGATTTTTGTGAAACTGAACTCAACAAGCTTCATCTTGAAACGAGGATCCATAACTACAGCAATCACCAAAGCCAGACTACAATCTCTCCAGTACTTATCGATCTTTTCGTACATGGGTTTAGTAAGGTCGCTAATGAAGGGATCCTCATTCTTAACAGCTCGAGATAGATCCAAATGTAATTTCCAAACTTCATGAAAGAATGTAATAGCAGTGGGATAAGTTGTTGTCGTAAGAATGTTTGCTGCATCATAAAGGGGCTTCAAGTATGTGCAAAGGATCTCAACAAGTTTCCAGTCTGGAATAGATGGGGCTCCTTTGTAATCAGGATCAGAAGTGTCTAAACAGGAAAACACTTCCTTCAGTTCAGAAGCTGCAACCAACATTTGATATGTTGTATTCCATTTGGTTTGGTCATCAATAAAAAGGCTCTTTTCACTGGGAACCTGAAGGTGTTCCTTAAGATCCAGGAATTTATCCTCATGTGATTCTGAAGTCTTCACATATTTCACACTTTCCCGGATTTTATTGACAATGCCTTGTGCTGAGCTCAACAAATCATATGCAACATTGCTTAAAGTACGGGCAATGCAATGTCCAATTAGCAACTGACCATTGAATATAAGTGGATTCTTCACAGAGAGTAGAGGTCTGAGGTTCTCAAGGGCAACTTCAGTAAGTGGCTGATTACAAGTAATTGTGAACAGCCTACCCTCCAAATTCCAATCAGAAATGCAGGCAGATACAGCATGGCTGAGAGCAGAGTCAGAATCAGGGCATGGTTCCATCACAACATTGAGAATTCTCTTCTGCAACTTCCAGTCACTATCAACAAAATGTCCCGTGATAAATACATAGCCTACAGATTGACTTGAGGTCCACATATCCAGTGTCAGACCAAAACGTCCTGGTAACTCATCAAAATATTTTGAAAGGTTTTGCTTTTCCGTCAAGTAAGTTGCGACACAGTCTCCTTGAATAGTATTAAAGGTCACCATGTTGAACTGGGGTTGCAGATTTCGGACAAATGCAACAAATCCTGGATGCTCAACCATGTGAAGGGGGTAATCATGCATAATGATCATCCTAGCAATCTCATGACGACAACGATCTTGATCAAAAATTATGTAAGGTGTGCTGGCGGTTCTATACCGTCGTTTTGGTGTATTGCTAGCATTACTAGCACCACTTCCCCTTGAACGTGGGGTATATGGGGCATGCTGATTTGGATCCAAACTACGCAGAAGAGCTGGGCAGGCCCCCTTGGCAATGTGCCGTTTAAGGTGGCTGGTACCAGCAACTTTTGAACCAGTACTGTAGGCAAAAGTTTGTTTGCATTCCTTGCAACATGCCCTTCTACATCCAGCGCTAACTGTTTCTATGGTAAAGTGTTCCCAGACTATAGACTTTTTTTTCCTCCTCTTACTTGGTTGTGTCTCTGGGGTATGTTCTTCATTGTTTGGCTGAGTTTCAGCATTTACTATTTCATAGCTGGGAAAATTGTTAGCATTGACTATCTCATAGTGTGCTTGAGAACTTACCAGCTGATTGTTGTGAAGTGTTTCATTATTTGCCAGGTCATAATGAGACATCATTTGGGAATTGGCTAGCTGATCAGGCGAGAGTGTTTCAGAGTTAGGCAACGGATGATTGTCCAGTGCCTCATGATTGTCCAGATGACTGTTCGGATGCGTATCATACTCTTGCAAGTGATTGTGGGGTATTGGTCTGTCATCTGTGTTATGACTGTCTGCGAACTGATGATTATCAAGAATTTCTTGATGGGATAGCTGATTGTTGGGATCCATTGTAGAATTGGCTAACTCATTCTCAGGCCGAGCTTCAGATGCAACCCCATCATTGCAGATTTCTGCCTCGTGCATGACGGCTTCATCGCTAATTTGCGCCTCGTGCAATACGGTCTCATTACTGATTTGTGCCTCGTACATGACAGTCTCATTATTGGGTTGTGTGTCAGAAAAAACTACCTCACTGCTCGGCTGCGAATCAGATAAGACCACATCATTGTTCTGCTGTGAGTCAGACATTACCACCTCACCGATGGGCTGTGCTTCAGACATGACCACCTCATCATCACAATGTGGTTCAGATACAACCTCCTCATTGTTGTGCTGTGCTTCACAGATAATAGTCTCATCAGTGGGCTGTGTTTCAGATGCAAGCACCCTCTCATTGTTGTGCTGATTTTCCGATGCAACCTCCTCATCTATGTGTTGTGCTTCAGATAAAGCTACCCCTTCATTGTTGTGCTGTGCTTCAGGTACCGCATCCTCATTGCTGTGCTGTGTTTCAGATACAGCCACATCATTACTTGTCTGCATTTCAGAACAAACCACACCTTTGTTTGGCGATGTGTCAGTACCATTTAGCTCTTGTTTTACATCATGGGTCACCGCTAATTTGTCTTCTTCAAAGACATCCATCTTGTCGACATTGATCGTCTCATCTTTTACATCAGGGGACATAGCTACTTCACCTTCTTCAAGGGTAGGCATCCTGTCAGTATATCCTCTCCTGCTTTACCCAAAAAAAAAAAAAAAATTATTTAATAATGGTCATTTACAGTTACAATTAAGTGAGGAATCAAGCTATAAATCCTCACATGAAAAAAAAAATACAGGATTTAAATTAGCATAAACAATTAAACATATACCACATTTGGAAATAAATAATGAAAAATAATACAGAACATCCAAAGCACAAACCAATAAATTCAAATAAAGCATGTGATTTACGCATCAGAGTATACTAATTAATAACATAAGATGAATAAACCATGCACATATGGCACTGAACTTGCATATTTGATTGTCAAAGAAAAATAACAAGGCCCAGAGACACGATAGTGCATCAACTTTCCTTAAATATGCACATGATCACACACATATAATGATCCAAATGAACACAGTAAACCATTTCACAAATAAATGTGCCCACACATGCAATATAAAATAACCCTTGAGGGTTACATGCTTCACATAGAAGTCACTGAAGTAATAGTCAAAATGTGCCCAGAAAACAACCATAGCAGAATGCATGTGCTCATATAACCCTTACCTTTTTAGCTTTGTAGAACTTGGAAATAAGGGCAATATCAAGCTGTGGAAAACCTTGGAAAGCACAGAAGTTAACCTTCTTCTACTGCCATATGCCTGCAACAATTGCCATAAAATAAGTTATATTTAACCAAAACTAAGCAAATTTGACTTGAATAATATCTACAATGACTACTAACAATGATAGTAAGACACGGATTATGGAATACAGAAAACATATAAAAGAATCCAACAAACTATCAGCAAATACAAACACGGATTATGGGGCTTCATGTGTAATTATATCAAACATGTACTTTAGATTATATGGCTCCAAAATTGACAATAGAATCCATCTGCATCAACCATTATAAAATCAGCTGAACAGAATTGCATATACAATAAATTCAGAAAATTTGTGCAATTGAAATGTGGAATAGCATAGTTATTACTCCATGGCCAGACAGATTAATTATCTGTTGTATGTAGAACAAGTGCAAACAAGGTTAAAAATGTCAGTCAAAATGTTATCGAAAAAAGTTGATGTACAACTTGGATTCCCATTTACTCACTGACTATATCCCAGCCAATACCAAATTACTAATATATTCATGTTCATATTGAGGACAAATTAATCCCTCTGTTATAATTGATTTGTACACAATATTGTGAGAGAAGAAATTGGTTGTTCAGTCAAAATAAAACATGAACAATGGTCTGGTATTGTTAGTCAAATTTAGGGTTCAACGGAGAGCTAGTCTCAATAGTGAATGAGCAAGGCACAAACCCATAAAATAATGAAAAGAATAAACAAGGAACTGAACATTAATAACTAACAACTTTTTGTCGGATAGTCAATGAGCATTGCAGCAACGTTTTGTCGGATAGGCCCAGTTGAATAAGAACGAAAAACCCAACAGTAAAATAGATCAAGTCCATGACTCCATGTAATGTAACAGATTATATAGATCACAAGCACCCAGAGTTCGCAAATGACATAATAAAAGCTCATGCAAAACTGATCGTTCTTACTAGTTTCAAAGATTAACTCTACCAACACAAACGTGAAAGTTAAAAATATGAAGAATTACTTAGACACAATTTCAAGAATTCAGATGAACAAAATTCTGAAAAAAAAATTAACAAATCACAAAGTTTGTGTTTGAGATCTACCAGATATAAGTCAACTGAATCTGAATCTGGAAACGCGGAACGGCGGTGCCGGGAGCGGAAGCTCGGAACCGAGCTGCGGAAGTGGCGGAAGCGAGATCTTGGCTTTTCACAGAGAGAGAGATTGGGCTTTGAAACGAAAACCCGATAAGATCTAATTGGACCAAATTTGAGAGAGGCGGCCTAGTTCAATACTTTCTTAGTTTTTTTTTTTTTTTTTAAATCTAATTTGGACTCATTTTGTGCTTTTATTAGGTCGCAGCCCACAAAATGATAGGGACCTAGTAATGAAATTTGCTCTTCTCACTTAAAAAAACGTCATTTTGACATACGTAAATTACATTAGAGCCCCCAATGGTAGTTAACTGCTGTTGGCACAACCGGCCGCAGTTAACTGCCGCTGGAGCCAACGGCAGTTACCAGAATACCCCTAGGTCTTATTCACTCATCACCTTACCTCACCATACCATTCCACAAAAAATCCTCATTTCAAAAATCTTTTGTCAAAATGTTTACTGGGATGTTTCTACACACAATATGCATCAAAGAACATGTATTACAACGTTAAACTAGTTTACATTTGATTGCTTTTCTGGGTTTTTTTTGTTTGTACTGTCACGAGATTGAGCGGCAGTTAACTACCGCTAGGTATCAGCAGCTGTTAACTGCCGTTGAGTACTTAGAAAAAATTTTCAAAACATTAATTGGCAGTGCTGCTGCCAAAAAAAAATTCCCAATTTTTTTCTTTTGTTTTTTTTGGTTTGTTTATGTTATTATATGATATTAGATACATATTTATTAATTAGTTTAGCAATTATATGTTGTTTATTTATAGATATGGTTGAGAATGCGGATGATGATCCGGGTGATCGAAAACCTAGTGTTGTCGATTCCGTTAAGGTTGAAGCTCCCATTAAGGTCGAAGCTTCCGTGAAGGTTGAAGCTTCCGTTAAAGTTGAGGCTTCAAGCGTCAATTCCGATGTGTGGAAACTTCGTGACAACAAAGTGGACACTGCTCATTTCTTTTCGACCCAAGATACATGGAAACGTAAAGACGAATTGCTCGGTTAGGTCCGTCGACAAGCAAATAGGGCTGGATTTACGGTTATCATTAGAAGATCTTGTGAAGGTAGAAATACTACTATGTTGGAGTTGGTTTGTGAACGGAGCGGCGTGCACAAAGTACCAAATAGAAAAGTGAAGCATGAAGCAACAAGGTCAAGAAAATGTGGATTTAGCTGTGAAATTTTGTTAATTGGCAATTTATTGTTTTTAATTCAAAATTATAATTCAAAATTATATTATTTTAAAAATGTAAAACTTTTGTTTTAAAATGAATATTTATAGCCCCTTGGACCTTGGTGAACATGGCTGAAGTAGAGGACAGAAAAAGAGACAGGCCAAAGCCCCCTTGTGTTTATCATCGTTTGATGCAGATTTAACGGACATATTCAAATTTACGGAGTGATCCAATCCTTTTAAGACTTTTATGTGTTTCATCCTTCTGAAATAAATAATTGCCTATTTCCCCAAGGACAAGAGGAGCCTACTGAATGATACTACCTCGTCTACACCCTTTTGGAGTTTGTTTGAGTTCAGATCCTGCATAGGCAGCTTCGGTTTGCTTGACCCTAACACAAGCTGCTAAAATTAACTATCATTATCCTAAATCTTGATCGTGCTATACACCTCTAATACGAGGTTCGGATACTTTTTTTGTCAGTATAAGAGTATATTAACAGAAGGTGAAAATATAATAAGAGAAAACTTGCGAAAAGCTTAAGGCACCCATCAAACATACATGTACACTACATAACAATAAGCACAAGCATGACCTCAATCAATGTTGGGAGTTATTTGCAACTTAAGCTGAACAAACAAAGTTTGAGAGTTCTCAATGCCAAATTGAGGCCTCTTCATATGCAGCAGTAAATGAGTGCATAAATTTTGAATTTCATTTGCCTCAGCAATGCAATGAGCATCGGCTACATGTTATGACCCCCATAGGGTAATTCAAAAACCTAATTCCTAAAAATCCCCAAATCTGAAACTATGCCTTTTCTTAATTTTCAGTCTGGATTTTAAATGACAGTGAAATGAAAATAACTAGCCATCCAGTGACAGAGAGCAACAATGTTTGATGCTTGAGAACTACATAGAAATGAAAGAATTTCAGTTGTCAAACCAGCCTCTATGAAGGAGCTGAGAAGCTGAACCTAAATCCATTTTTACCACGATCATGTTCAGTCTGCTTGAGCACGTAGTAGTAGTTAGCCTGAAACAGTGAAAAGTATATCAGCGAAGAAATCATGGAGAGTCTTGATAAAAGGAAAAAAACAGTGAATGCCAAATTAGGGGGAGGAGAAGGCAACATCACAAAAGAGATCAATACTTTAAAGACCATTAAAGCACAATTGATTGTTTACCTAAATTATTAGTACAAAAATCAAAAGAGTATAATACACAAACACTACTAAGATGTGTGCTTCACAACAAATTCAAACCTTGGAGCACATTTTGGTGCAGATAATTTTATGGGCAAACAAAAAGAACTCAATTCAGAACCAAATCTTAAGGAAAATAAAAGGAGAAAAAATATGCAACCAGCCCAAAGTCCAAATATAAATTAAGACTAAATATCCCTAATTTCAGTATATTTCCCTCAGCTACCCCCACCTTCCTAAACCTAAAACAAAAAATGTTAGCTTGACCTGCTGCCTAATTAAATATAAAGAAATTGAAGCATAAGCTAACCTCTAGGCGGAAAAGACTAGTAGGAACAACAAATCCACATCCCACTGATGTTCGGAAGGATTCTAGGAACCTCCGAGGAGAGAAGTGCTTATATTCATTCTGAGTTAATTTAGCAGTATTCCCAGCACCAGCAAAAACATGACCATGGACCCCGTGTTCTCTTAACCACCTAATTGGAAGATCAAAAGAGAGGTCTGCAAAAGCTGTAACAGAAAGATCTCCTCCAATGGAGTCCCATTTAGAGGAATCACTATTGTCATCATTGAATACATCTCTGCTTTGTCTTCGTGGTTCAGCAGGACCTAATCCCCTAGTTTTAAATCCCCACAATGTCATTGGTCCTCCTAGGGTACAAACTGGAGAGAAATCACCACCCAAATAAAACCTTTCAGGAAGGGGAGATGGCTTGTTCATGAAACCATGTCCCCATGGAAAAATAGCACCAGCAGAAATCCCTAGGTTCAGTGCTGTATTATAAAACCCAAATGGGACAGCATACCGAGCATCAAACTCCTACATAAATAAGTCAAACAAGTTAATCCAGAAAAATATCAACAAAAAAAAAACAAAAACAAACAAAGAGCATAAAAGAAATATTAAGATGCATGAGGGTTATTATTCCAGTAACAACTTGTTATAATCTCCATCCCCCAGTGTTTAGCATTTACTCTAATCAAAATCACTTCTCACTTCCAATTTCAACATAGACTTTGACAAAATTACATTATAGACAATCATGTTTTTAAAATATGAATTCTGCAATTACCCAAGAGATACAGCCCCCCGCTAAAGAAGTAGAAGGTTGCAAGCAGCCAGCCATGTGCTGGTGCCACTGCCAATATCTTCTGAATAGTGTGAATAGACAAACATACAGTTCAACATAAGAGCATCCTGCTCATGAAAACTAAATGTGTCCTTTCATATTGCAAAGGAAGGCCCCACCCAAGTGAAACAAATACCTATACTCTTTGTACAATAACCAATATTAAAATTTAATGACGTCAAGATAGATAGGAAAAGAAGTTATCACTACAGATTTTCTGCTATTGGAGCAGACGGCCAGATTCTGAATTTTTCATGTGTCCAAGGAGATGGAGTCTGCCCATGCCCAAACAAATCTAGTTTTAACCCTGACGGAGTAATCCTAATTAATATTATTCACAAAATTGAGTTTGCGTCAATTTGAAAATTCCAGTACTCACAGAGCTATTTCAATTATTACTATTCTGCTATATAACTTAACAGACAGGTTATTAGGTTTTATTCAGGATGCATAGGATTTCATTGCAGCAGATTAACTTAAAGAACAACAATAGGATTTAATTGAACCTGACGCAGAAACCGCAAGCTTCGATTATCTGGTGTAAGGCCACCAAGGTGAGTGGTAGAAACAAAGGCAAGTCCTTTTGTGGGCCTAATTGGTGAGTTTCTCCTATCAATTTTAAACGTATACTTCAAAGATGATAACAAACCGTGCCCAAGCTGCCTTCTTACAGACCTGGATGCCATTTGCAATGGATCCGTTAAGGTACGCCATCCAAAAGTGTATGTCAAATCATGGTGCTTTGTTGAGATTAAGCCAAGAGACATGCCCAACAATTGCTCTTTGTACGAAGAAAACTCCTGCCAATCTTGGGAAAGCATGGACAGCCGTGCTACAACCGGATTTGAAGTTCCTTTAAGTCGAGGGGCATATAACCCTACACTCACCTCTGTTGCTTGGTTTGCACCGTAAGCCAAAGAAGCATCCCATAGATCACCATAACCTAACAAGTTTTTGTACTTAATAGTACCTTCACCAGTCCAAGAACTAGTCTGCAAAAGCATTGGCAAAATTCCAAATTGAAAAAATATTAGCAGATTTAAACCAGCAAGTACTAACTACTCAGCAGATCAATATACAGTTTCCAACAGAACAAGGACTAAAACAACAATTATCAAGGCAAAAAGATTATAGTTGAACATTGATTCATCTATAAAATAAAATGCATCTGTTTGTTTTGCTGCAACTGCATAAAAGCTCGCATTAAGAGGCCATGTAGCAGATATGTCTGATTCCTTTTAACACTTTAAACCTCAAAAAGCGTCATTGTACGTGTAACGCCTCCATAGAGCATTGTCAACCAATATGTCACTCCCTAAAATACAACACTAACCCCCACTCCCAACCCCAAGGTGAGGAAGAATGGGTTCGATTAAAAAAAAAAAATCCTATTCTAGTGCTAGCAAACCCAACTACAAGACTAAAATCATGATTTCTAATACAAAAAATTATTAGGAAGTGAGACTTTCGCTGCAAACTGCAAAGCCAAAAGCTTCCCAAGAATGACCATATAAAACCACCCTAGTCTCTGCTATCCACAACACCAACCAAGTCTTATCCTGCTAAGTGGGGTGAACTACATGGACCAAATGACGCTATAATGTTCTATCATACATCATATCTCCATTCAACTAATTAGTCTCTACTATCCCTTTCTAAAAAATTAATGCAGACACTTCAACAACAACAACAACAAAACCTTATCCCACTAAGTGGCATTGGCTACGGATCAAATACGCCATAATGTTCTATCATAAACCATATTTCGGTCCATCATGTTCTATCATAAACCATATTTCGGTCCAACTCGTTAATCTTTCCTAATAGTTTCTCTCATAGTTTTTCTAGGTCCTCTATCTGATCTACTCTCCTTAATCCAGACCCTTCACATACCCTTAAACTAATAACATTGTCCTAATACATGATTCATCAACAACTACAATGGAAGAAAAAAAATGAGAACAAGATTTTACCGCAGGTTTGGTATAAACACCAAATTCACCAGATACTCTACTAGCAGCCTCAACAATATCAACAACAACATTCGCAGTATTCGGCAACTCGACCGGTCCAGGCTCAAGACTAATCTTACTAGATTCAAAAACCCCGAGACTCTGAAGCCTAGCAAGCACAATCTCCGATGCACGAATAAGCTCTTGCATGGTGGTAACATCTTCGATTCCCTTGAGTTCGGCTTCGATCACCCAATCTTTGGTTTTTGTGTTGCCGCGAATTATCACGTCATGGACTCGGATTGGAACTAGCTCCGATGAAAGGCGTCGGGATAGGGTTTCGAGTTTGAATTTTTGGTCGCGGAGACGGGAGAGTGGGGATTGTGGAACATCGTCTTCGTCATCTTCTTCTTCTTCTTCGTGTTCGTTGATTTCTTCTTCTTTGGGTTTGGGATTGTTAGGGTTTGGTGAATTTTCCATGATTCGATCGGTTTTGGAATGTTCTTGTTGTGAGATGAAAGTGGAGTTGAGTGAGTAGAAGCAAAGCAACGCACAAAAAAGAAAAAAAAATAAAATAAAATCAATAGCAGTTGTTTCTTTTCGGGCAAGAAATTAAAAAAAGGGAAATTGCGGTGAGCGTGGATCGAACACGCGACCTTCAGATCTTCAGTCTGACGCTCTCCCAACTGAGCTATCCCCGCAATCATGTTAACGTAGCTCATTATTTATGATATATAAACAAATCCCAATGCTGACTTTGACAAAATAATTAAGAAATTAATATTATAAGCATTTTTTAAAAATCTTTACAAGTGATGATTTAAGCATCCCACTTGTGATTTCAAACCAATATATGTATGTTATAAACACACGTATAAAAGTAGTTGTATTATGAAATATTATTTTTATCACACTGTATTGTTTTATAATTTTATTTATCTTTCGTATTAAATTCAATAATTTATTTGCAATTGCTCAAAACAATCAATAATTCAACTATATTAAATTCATTTAGAATGTAGTCTCTCCATCTTTAAAAGTTTGACTCCTCCCTTAAAAGCTCATCGAGAGTAACAATATGCTTCAAGATTTGAAAGCTTCTTTATGAACTAAGAACTCTATTATTTTATTATATCACAAAATCACATTGTTTCAATCATCCGTGATTTGTGCAACACTTCAATATTTAACGTGAATTTTTTTAACCTCACACTTCGAGCAGAAATACTAAATATTGTCGTTTTAAAAATAAAATTAGAGTAAATCTTTTAAAAATAAAATATTTTACTTGACGAATTAAAACAGTTTGAAATAAACGGTCACAACGACATACAACATGAACATAAAAATAATGTATAAATATGCATCAAGAATATAGCAATGAAAAGGGCTATAAATATGTATAACCCAGTCGAGACAAGCAATCCTAAGGACTCACCTGAAGGTGAGAAAAATCACAAGAAAGGGGGGGTTGAATTGTGTTTTTGGAAACTTCTTCTTTTACGTTTTAGATAACTGTCCTCAGGTTCAGAGTCTGAAG
>Ga0315913_1005647_pt1 | contig 15159 bp, 5 predicted proteins | sample MpolsnodulesMG_FD_207736 | JGI IMG/M metagenome (GOLD analysis project Ga0315913, IMG submission 207736) | Medicago polymorpha root nodule microbial communities from Los Angeles, California, United States - small nodules | ecosystem: Host-associated > Plants > Roots > Nodule | place: USA... | reverse complement strand
GAATAAGAATTGATTTGTTAAATAATAATTGATTGAATTTATAGTGACCAAATGATAAACACCTTGTCTTTTACAGCTGGAGCTTGAGCACAAAGCCAGAACTCTGCATGAAGATATCACAAAGCATGTGTGTCGTATATCAATATTATTGTGCTGCGTAATATAATCCATTTTTTCTTTTGTAAAGATAGAGCTCAATATATTTCAAAGTGAAATATCGTAGAATCCAGCATGTGAAGATGGGCTATGAATCATGAAATTTAAAAAGTGATAGCATTGGCTATGAATTCCTTGATTTGTAGTTGTTGCAAATTTCTGCCACAAGAACCTGTCATCAAATTTAAAGCTCCTTGTTTAAATTTTTTTACCAGTCATTACGTCATATTTTTTTTTTTAACACACGCACTAGTCCTTGAAATTCCAAACATCGGTCAATTATTTTGGCTTCGATTTTATGAAAGTTGGAACATGTGCCATCCAACCCTGACATGATCATCAAGATTGCACGATTGCCTCAAAGGCTTAATTGGATTCTATGCAGTTAGGAGGATCATGCATTCGGTCAATTAAGTCCTTGGATGAAAATCAAATGATTTGGATTTAAACTCCAACAATCTGATTTAAAACATAACTTGAAATAAAATCCAAATGATTTTCATCCAACAACCGAGACTTTCAACTGTTTCAATTCACGACTGCAGTGATTCCATTTCCGTAAAATGCACGCTTCTCTGACTGTAGGGAATCACGATTCACTAAAGTGTACCTTAAACATTGGTGTGATAGGGCTTCCAACTGGAACCTTGGTTCTGTACATGTGTGAACCAAGAAGATAAACTGGAATGGAAAGTAGTATTGATGAAGTTGATACACCTAAACCCAACTGCCACACCTTGTTGTCTTCAATCCACACCACAAAAGTAAATGCAAACAATGCACCACATGACAGGCTAAAGACAAAGTAATTAAAAAATTCAGACCTTCTCTTTCTTCCTTCTACGGTAGTCTCATCAAACTGCTCAGCTCCATGAGGGGGAAGCAAACCTTTTATTCCAGTGCCACAGTTTGGTGACCTACTACAAGGGCCACAAGATAGAGGCCTGCAAATAGCATAGCTGCTTTTCCCCCCTTGAACTGTCTGACGTAAACCATTGGTGCTTCCCATAACACAGTTTGGTGGTTTGAGTCGGGGTATGTGAGCTTGTATAGTAAGCATTAGTAAACCCTGTTGATCTCAATCTTATCTTGATAACATCATGGAAATGTTATATTTATTCAGTTATTCCTTAATATGCTTCATTTATTTGACAACTTCATTGAACTAATCTCAATATATGTGATAAATCAATGCTTCCTTTCTTTGGTTAACATATTAGTTTGATATGATATGGTATGATATGATTGAAGGGCTGATTGGATTCACTTATTTGAGCTTATCTATTGACATATTCACTTGTGAGACTATTTAAGAGAGTATGTGAAAATAAGTTATGACATATACATATGTTGTTTTAAGCTTATTTCCATAAACTTTCTTGGATAGTTTATGAAAACACTTTTTAACTTGTATGAAAACAGTTTGACTTTAATTTATCTTTTGTTATTGAAATAGTTTATACTTTGTGGCTGTGAATCAAAATCTTCACAATGTGGCTGTCTCACGCATCTTTATTGCTGCATTCTTCTAGAATTTACCCTCTTCAACAAATTCCATTGGTACAATTCCTCCTTACTATAAGGTAATTAGTAATCACCTACCTAAAAGCATAGGAGTAATATTATGTACATCTTCTTTCCACATTCAAGCCTTCCATTGAAAATTATGGAGTAACACTAATTTTAGCTTATTATTATTATTATTCATTTTTTTAATTGTCATGTGTCTGATATACAAGCCAGTATTCTGTATTCCGATGAATTTGAAAGTCTTGAAGCATTTTCTTGCAAAGCAAGCAAATATATTAACTTCAAACACCAGTGGAAAAATTACAGAAGCTTAAATAGGATTAAAACTACCATGGGTGAAGTTTAACATGGGAAAGGTTAAAAGAGTACCATTTTTTTGTCCCAACATTTGAAAAATATTATTTACTTGCAATCTCTGCAGGAACATCAATCTGGCCAAATTATATTGCTGAAGTAGTCGTTAGGAGTCTTAAGTAGCCATACAATCATTCTATGGCTCCTTGCAGCAACAATTTTCTATTGGGATGGGTTGCCATATTTTTACGACTATAGGTTAAGAACTTTTCAAAATCATCTAATTACCAAAACATTTTGAGTAACAAATCTACAAAGTTGAGTCAGATGGAAATGTTTTACAATGACCATGTATTAATCTTTACAATTATTTGCATAATGCTCCACCTTGTTCGTTGCCACTTTTGATTGCGTGATCAGGTTTAACACATATCCAACCTCCTATTCTCTCACCCTGATAATATTTCTGCTTTGCTTTTTCATCCTACTTTTCATCTGCTGATATATGCCTTTTGCATTCTCCCACCCCAAAATTATCTTTCATTCCATAATGAAAAGGGTCCGATCTGCAATTATAAAAAATAACACAGTACCAGTTTCAAAGTAATCAATCTTTAATCTGTAACAAATGTTTTTTATAAGATGCTACATAATACACTTCAATAGATTTCATTGTGCATCAGAATGTCAGGAAACATAGTTACAAGGAAATCAAATCAGAATGTCCCCCCTTACACATGAGAGTGAAATAATGAGTTGGCCATTTTTACCATGAGAACTGATTTTCACAACTAAAATAAGTACCAAGGTTTACTATATCATGTCATTATAAATGCAGGCAAAAACAAAGATTGAAAATTTTGTTTTCAAGGTAACAATCATAAAACCAGTATACAAGATTTCAATGTAACTGAAAATGAAAACTGTTGCAGTTCAATTAACAATGACTTAGGAACAATATAGTTCAATGATCTTATGATCATGCAGAATTCACCAAAGGAGACATGCTGAACAGTAAAGTTGGTAGTGTATTCCTATCTTTGATTGTTGCATAATGGTGCACAAGAAAGTAAATGATTTTGCCTTGTATGTGCTAATAAATGGAGTATAGTATTGGTGATTTCATTTACAAAGGTAAAACATAAATGTACATTTTGACATTGCATTCAAATTTCAAAAGGTAACTCAAAACCTTTTGACCTCTTCACAAAAAACTCAAAACCTTTTGACTTGTTGACTTCATTTGCTAATGACTTCACTTCTATTCTCTCTAATCCAATATCAATGAGTTATATTTACAAAGAGACACAAAAGAGTTACAAAAAATTAACTTCAACAATTCACAAAGAACAAACTTTAATTTCTACCTTTTTCTCAATCTCTTCACAAGAACAAGAGACTCAATGAATTCACTCACCCGAAGTGCTTACAAATGTTTCCCAACCCAAGAGAAGCTCTCAAAAGAACCCTTACCAAAGACCTTCGACCCTAATGTTACCTCCTTTGATTTCTCAAATTTCTCTCTTCAAGTTCTACTCAAAACATGAATAATGAAACCTTATATAGTGCACATGTCCTGTCAAAATCGTGCCACGATTTCACGTTAGTACACAATACAGTGCTGGACGTTATCCAAAATCGTGTCACAATTTCAACCCTTCGGACCATGATTTTTTCCGATCCAAAACCTCCAAAATCTTTGCCTAAATACAAGATGAATTAATTCATATTAAATTCATGTTTTTAAAAAAAATATAATTTTTTTGGAAAATATTGTCATTATTTTCTACCCATTTTTGAAAAATTCACTAAAAAATATGAATGTTAGACATGAGTTGATTAAAAAGTATGAACTAATTTAATGGATAGAAAATTTTGGAGGGACCAAAAGCATAAAAAATATTTTAAGGGGACTAAAATCAAGTGTTGGTTTATTTAGGGGGACCATTTACTTATTTAACCCTACAAATTACTAGGTGCATCTTTTTTTAATTTTTTTTTATAAACATACTCCTAATTAATATTGCTAACTTGCATTCGAATATGAAAAGTTAAATTAAATACACATACAAACAAATGACTATTTAATAAAATTCATACACATATCAAACACGTTAACTACACTACCAACTTTTCTTAATATAATTAGAATTAAGACTTCAACCTCAAGTTCAAGAGAAATATGAAAAGAAAGAAAGAAATGGGAAATGTGAATGTTTGGTTGTGAAGAGAAAGTGTTCAGAAATTTTCCTTTTCTTTCAGTGTAATTGGGCAAACTCTCAACCCTTTCTCTCAAAACTCATTTTCCTCCTATCAAGTTTTCCAATTAAGCCAATTTATGCACCGAAGGTTTTGGTGAATTTAATTGAATATTGTTGTTGTTTCACTTCAAAGCATGAATAACACCTTGGTTAGCAATTTGATAAAATCCCAACTCTTTACAAGCCTCAGATTTTCTTAAAGGTTGAAGCTTTTTTTTCATTTAGGTCAATACTACATGAACGGACACCAGCTGTGCACCATTGGAATACGTTATATAACATTGGTATCCCAATGGTACAAAAGTGGTGTCCCAAACAAGTATGATATACCTGATCACAACCTCCAAAATTATTATGCAGATTCTTGAATCTTTTTATATGAATATATCCTATTCATGAATTATAAATAAAAACTACTTCTGATTCTTTGAAAACATGAGCATGAACATGAGGTGGTGGTTGATGAATCATATTCTAGAAACTTGCATGCAGCATGATAAAAAGCAACAAGAAATAGCCTTAAAAATTCCCCTTGTTTGGAAATTTTCAAAAGTATTAATAAAGGCAAAACAAACTTTTGGTGTAACCTATTTTAGTTCCAATTTTACCCTTGATTAATGAAGCGAATGGAGTCATATGATGTCCATTGGTGCTTGAGCGGGCAAAAGATTTGATGAAAGTGGTGTCTACATTAGACATGGAGAGCTCAATTGCTCTCTACTTGCATTTCAATTGCAATTGAGCTCTCCACTTCCGTAAATAAAATATTTTTGAAAGTATTTTATTTCATTGTCTTTCTAATATTTTATTTACTGTGTGCATTCTTTTTCTTGCTGAAACTTTGCAGTGACTAGCTAGAGAGAATCCCGAGTCAATTTGTGTTATTTCCTTTTCTTTTTAATTTGCAACATAGTGATAAATGATTTCATATATAAAAATAAAAAACAATTGTTTCAAATATAAAAAAACAATTGTTTCATGCATCCAAAAAATATTTATGGAAAATATGACAGTCAAAAGGAGCTGTTATTTCCCCACAAATTCCATTTGGGCATCCAGTTGAAAATTTCTATACTAATATAACTTGCAACTGTACAAAAACAAAAGGCAAATGTAAGGTCAAATTTGAACGTGCTCCTTCACCTAGAATCTAAAAATTACACAATCAGCTTGTTCTTGGAAGCTTTCAACTAGCAGGCTGGTATTTGCAAATACGGTCGTATATGTTCCTTTTAATCAACTTCTCAGCCAATCTCAGATTTTTTACCATCGCAAGCTGCAAAAAGTGTTAAGAAAAGATAAATATAAAATCAAAAAGAAGAATAACCAAACTATTAGAATGCGAGTTGGCAGTTCAAGAGTGTTTCAAAAACTCCAAAATCATGGTGGAAAATCCAACAGACCAGAAGCTACGCATTGGAGCTTTTAAAAATAACGGTAGCGGTTGTCCACTGCTCAACCCAACACAAATACTAAGTGTGTTTGGTTTAGTTCCCTAAAAACTTTTAGTTTTCGATTTTCGAAGAAAGACACTGCCGCAATGTGATTGCATACAACATATACACAAACATTTACAAAAACATGGAAGTCTTGAAAATAATGGAAGTATTGATCAAGGGTAGAAAACATATGATAACTTTAGATATGGATGAATGACGAGAAAGAGAAACCATGTGAATTGACCTCCCTTGAGGTTGATGCAAATACAACCCCTATTTTCTCTTTATATCAATAACCTTCCCTACCACAATCGTTTAATTGCAGTTTGAGTAACAGGTGGTGAGAATGTGTTCTCTGGTCAACAAAAGAAAGCTGCATTCAAACCGTAAGGCGTAACACACCCCTGTTTTGTAGTACCAGCAACAGGAGTCATCGGCACAGGTGCAGTAGTTTCTGTTCCTTTTTGTAAAAACTTTTCCATCCACGAAATCTGCATTGGAACCTCCACGAAATCTGCATTGGAACCTCCCAATCACATCAAATTTCTAACAGATAGAGCCACTTCTGAATTTATGGAGATAAAAAACAATGCATATAACTATATGGCACATCAGAGTTATAAACATCTAAAAGAATTTACAATAAATGATAAAATTAATCTATCAAGAATTCAGACAAATAGCCTTATCAGCTCATTTGTTACATAAGTGTAATTCTTTTTTTTGAGGGACATAAGTGTAATTCTTGTCAAGCACAATGTAATTGTAGCAATCGCTCACTCTTCTATGAATTCTAATTAATTGGTTTTTTTTTCCAAACGAAAAAGGTGCACTTTTGCTAACTTGGACCTTCATGTTTTTTGTTGGTCTAAGTTAGCAAACCCCCATATATATATATAACTCAGAAAACAAGACATCAACTAAATAATTAGGAACGAGGATTTGACCGTATAATAAAATAAAAATTCGAAAATATTTTTTATTAAGAGAGAAATAATATCATCACTCAATAAATTATATTGATAAAATATTTTTACGTCAAATTATGATCAAATACTTTAGCATAAAAATAAAATAAAATATTGGGATCTTACACGGTAACCCAATCTATTAGTGAATGAAAATTGCTCTTCTCCTATTAAAAAACACTCACCATCGACTGAATGCAGAAAAATACCTCTATGTGACTTAAGTCAAGCTCGGTACTTTCAGCGTGAGTTAACTCACGTAGGTTGTAAACCCAACGTGACTTAACTCACACTGCATGACTTTCAGCGTGCGTTAACTCATGCTGATTGTAAACCCAGTGTGACTTAACTCACGTTGCATGTTGTTATAGAACAACAACTCAGAAACACAACCATTCACTTTCTAAACATTTCAAAACTTCATCAAGTGCGATTTTAAACCCTTCAAGTGTGATTTTTGTCATTCTTGTGTCATTCAAAGTCAATTTCTCCGACAAAATCAAGTAAGTGTTTGCATTGTCCTTTTTTGGTTTAAATTTTGGTATTTTTGGAGAAATTTTCATTTTTAGAAATTTGGTATACATGTTAGTTCTTTTTATGAATTAAGTTCTAAATTGTTGTTTATAAGTTGATTAGAGTAGGTTTGATTGAAATGTGGTAGGTTAGAGTTAGGAATTGTTAAAAATTGTGTTGAACTCTATTTGTTTGATAAAATGTCTCAATGAAAATTTGTTTGTTTTTTGCATTGTTAATAATGAAATTAGTTAGAAATTGGTTTGTTAATTATAGTTAGTTCAACTGTAATGTGATAGTTTACGGATTGAAATGACACTGCCGAAATTTAACAGTTGTTGAATAGTTAGAAATGACACAATGTCCATTTGAAAAAATTCATTGATTTTTTGCTTATTGAAATGTTGTGTAGATATATCTCAGAGGCCTGACAGAATTAGGTTGCAGAGGGAGTCTGCTACCAGTAGTGCACGGGCTGATGTGTTTTAAAATCCTCTCGTTGCCAAACTTATGGAGGGCATCCGGTCGAAGTATAGCATGCTGCAGGAGGAGCTGGTTCCGCAGAGGATGACTAGGAGCCATAGTCCATAGGAGGCGTAGGGTCTTGTTCTACCATTTTTAGGACATTTGTATGTTTGTGGTTATTTTAATGACATTATGGCGGATTTTCATGTATTATATTTACACGCCCGTCGGTGCGCATTTTGATGACATTTTAATTAGTTTATCAATCTAATTTTACATTATTTTCGGTTTTATTATGCAGTATGTTAATTATGAATGAATGTATGTATGATTAAATGAATGATGAAAACATGGATGAAAATTAATGAATAGATATATGGAAGTATGAATGAATGACGTAAATTAGGGGAAAAAAACCAGAACAATTGTTTGAGCAACTCTGATGATGAGCTGTTTGAGAAAATCAATCAATGATAATTTGCTTTGATTATTGTTGCCTACATTCTACAATATTTGTTTGTTAAATTATATGATCCAAAAATTCTCGACAAAGATGTAAGCAAAATAACAACCATATCAAACACATTGGTTGTGCTGTTAATGAAGTTTTAGGTTAGAACGAAAAAGTTGCGAGAAGGAAAGGTTATGTGCGATGCAGTTGAATGAAAAAAGGAGTGAAGAAACGTTTCTAATTTTCTAATGGCACATTGACAAATATTTGGGCACACTCGTATGAAATGAAAAAATTTAAAATAAAAATAATTAAATAACATCAATCAACTCTACCAAAAAAAAATCACATCAATCAACATCATTTAGTTTTATTCTCATTTAATTTTTGTATTTGATGTGAGTGTGTTTAAACATTTATCATTTATAGTTGTGTCTATAGAAAAATTTCTCATAAAATAGAGGAAGGTGAGTTACATAGAGAGAAAGTTTCGGGAGGTCGATGTAATTTTCTCTAATAATTTTACAAAAGTTTGGTGCCAGTATCGCTAATATTTCTCTTGAATAATTTATTTCTAGTCTAGTCTAGTCTAGCATAGAAAGGTAAATGATTGTACTTTTGATGTGTCAGCAGAGACATTCCTTGAATGAAAGCATTAATTATTATCAAGATAATCAGAAGAGAAAAAGTTGGTCAAAAGATGAAATTACTTTACATTTATGAACCTGCATTTCACTAAAATTCAAAGTCAATGTCATTATAATTATTTTTCTTAAATCATTTGTATCTAGCATAGAGAGATAGTAGATGAGTAAACATCAAACGATTGAAAATAGGAATTCAAAATATGAAAGTACTTTACATTCATGAACTTATGCCTTTTACCAAAATTCAGTACCATCAAGAATATTATAAAAAGCAAGAATACGAAACTATGATCCACCATTAAGTCACTTTATTTTACAAGATAATTGAAAAAAAATGATCAATATACTATTTTTTTTCATGTGTTTGGTGGCTAGCATTTCTAGTCATCGAATTGATAGTATGCAAAGCAAGGTGAAAGAGGATCTAAACCTAGAGAAAGAGCTAAAACTTATTAATAAGACTCCTGTCAAGAGTATTCATGTATTTCATACTCTTCTTATATGTCACAATATGATTCTTTTGTTGAACTTGATCTTAGTACATGGCTTAATAATTTTTCCTTTGTTTAATTGTGGTTTCTATAGACAAAATATGGATACATTCTTGATTGCATTGATATTGATAAGCAACCAGCCTTTGACCATCCTTTACTTATGAATCATAAGTTGCAGGTATGCATCCAATTAAATTTAACAACAAAAATATGAATACATTTTAGTCTTAATGGTACGTTTATTTATTTTTGTTTTCATAACTATAGAGAAAACCCAGCTTTCAAAATAGAATCAAAACAACTAGTATGAAGAATTCATCAAATAAGGCTATATTTGGGCTTGAGAAGGACCAGTGTCCCACAGGAACTGTTCCTATTAGGAGGACAATGAAAGATGACCTCATCCGAGGCAAATCATTTTTTAACGAAGTTATGTTTGGAAACAATCCTGGTAACCATGTATGTTTTTATTTGTACCTATCAATTTAAATTCTACTGGTAAGTTTATAAATATTTCAACTATACAATCTTAATATGAATATATATGTATTTATAGGTTGCAAAAGTAACACTTGCAACAAATCCTCATGATGGTTATTATTACGGAGTTGGTGGGACAAGTAGTGCTTATAATTTTGCAGTTGAGAATTATCAATCAAGTGAAGCTATGATATGGGTTCAAAATGGACCTACAGATAGAACAGATTTGATTGGAATCGGATGGCATGTGAGTTTTATATTGTTGATTTATATTAAAAAAAAGAGTTATCATAAAATATAGTTTTCACACAAAAAATTATTTATCTATGATTTGTCAATTTAGGTGGCTCCAAAACTATACAACGATGATGCAACTCATTTGTATGCAGTATGGTCGGTAAGAATTGTTGTTACCCTTTTATTTCTTCTCACAGTTTTGAGTTTATAAATTTATACACATACTTTTTTTAGTATACTTTAGAGCCAATGAGAATATTTTTATGCTTTCTTTTAATGTTTATTTACATTTAAGGTTAATACAAGAAAAAAAGTTTCCTTTCTTGAATCTATTATGTGATGTTGAAAATTGACAGACAGGTAATTTGAAGAAGCCTGGATGCTACAATTTACAATGTCCAGGTTTTGTTCAAACTAGCAAAGTTCAATACCTTGGTGGAAGATTTGACAGAACCTCTATCGTTGGTGGAGAGATGATTGAAATCACATTGTCTATTACCCAGGTCATTTCTATACCGTAAATGTTATGCAATAATATAAAATATTAAACTTTTATTGATTTTTTTGCAACCAAAATTTTCAAGCAAGTATAAAGAGTAATTTCGCATGTAATTTGGAAGAAAAAAAAATCATATATGATATACTTACCAATATAATTTGTTGATGTATCCAGGATCCTAAAACAAACAATTGGTGGCTTACTAATGAAAATGAGAGAATAGGTTACTTTCCAGCATCTTTATTCACCAACTTGTCCTCTGCTGATCAAGTAGGGTGGGGTGGTAGAACAACTTCAACAAGTGCTCTTAGTCCACCAATGGGTTCTGGGTTTTTTCCCAATAAAGTATTTGATCATGCCGGTTATTTTATACAGGTGACATTTCACAATGGGTCCAGAAAGGACTATGGACCTAGCCCTTATTTAACGAATGATTACTCTGACAAGCTTAAGTGTTATTCTGCCGAATACTATGGAGATCTAGGAGGGGAGATTGGATGTTCTCTCCAATTTGGAGGACCTGGTGGTAGTTGTGGAAATTAATTCATATTGTTACAAACTTCAGCTGAAATTTAAAAATAAATAAAATTATATTTGCATCAATGGTAGAACAAAAAATTAGCACTGGCTCCATTTATTCAGTTTAGTTGCTATATAATTGCATGGCCACAATACATATTTGAAGCTTGCGCTTTTTTGACATCCAATATTTCCTACAAATACATAGAAATGACCAAAAACTCAGTAGTAGTTAACTATTGGCGGTTTTCTAGTTATAAGTCAACGAGAGTTACCTACCGTTGAGGTGTTTTTGGTCATTTCCATGTGTTTCTAGGAAACAATAAATATCAAAAAATCAATTCTCTTCATATTTAGCATGCGTATTGTAATGGTAAGGAGTAGGGCCACAACCCTACAAAAACTAAGAGAGAATTACTTTTCCCACCTTGTGGAATTCTCGCGCGCCCTAACCAACCTCAGACCTAGACTGACCAACATGACCCCATATGAACCGCACTTCTTTGCAGCACGGTTCCATCCCCGTTGACCGATCATATAACCCCTAATGGATTTCTAAAGAGGCCTTTTTCTATGAAAGGCCAACGATGGAAACACATCGTTGTAGAAGGAAGAGGAGAAGATGGTGTGAGGAAATGAAACTTATTTATAGGAAGGGAGGGTAAAAAAAAAGGTGGGAAAGCCATTAATTTAGTCAAAAAAAAAGTGTAAAAACACGTTTTTTTTGACTTGACCAACCTTTGAAAACGTTTTCTATGTGGTGCAGACCACCGACCAAAAGATTCTGATGCAGTTCGGATTATATAATCCGGAATACATTATTGGTTTCCGGATTATATAATCCAAAAAAATACGATAATGGGTGAAACAAAGGGAAACTTGGCTGGTTCTGTAGGGTGAGGGTTGGTCTGGATTTTATAATCCGGAAAGCTTCAGCATAGGATTCTTTTGTGTGACCCACATTGCATAGACATTTTAAGTGGTCCACAACCCGCAGATGACTCTATAAATAGGGATCATTATTTTCATTACAAGTAAACTACACCAGAAAAAAAAAATCATGGAATTAACTAGCTTTGATCCGAACACGAAGCTAGCGGCAGTCTACTACAATGGGGGAAAATCACCCCATCTGTTTAGGATTCGCAACGATGTCACCCTCTCCGGGATGAAGGATGAGATGGATCAAATCAACCGTCAACTCAACCACAGAGACACGAGGAGGGTGGTCGGTGTTGAATATCGATGTCCATTATCTGACTCAGCCGGATCTCTTCGGTTCAGCTGGAAAAAACTCACGAACGACGACAACGTGAGAACCATGTTCTTTGTCTTTGGTCAGCACAGTACTAGAGGATCGATCGAGTTGGATGCTTCGTTGGTTAGATTTGCTGAATAAATTCAAAAATGTTTGATCTGGCCTAAGAACTACGAAGAGATCAGAGCTCTGCTCGAGGGAGCAGAGGAATAAGTTAGTTTAGATGATACGTGATAATGTGCCATGTTTTTAATTAATCACGTGTTTTATGTTGTTTTAATTACGTGTTAGTTATATGTTGTTGAATTAAGTTGTTGCATTATGTTTTGAATAAGATATATATTATTTAAACTTTCATTATGTTTTAATTTACATCGAAGATGTTCATATAAACGCTAAAATAGTTAGAATTCAACTCACTATTTTTAGGGTGTAAGTAGAATCCGTATTACAAATCCCGGACTGCCTCATCATAGGATTCTTTTGTGATGACCACATTTCACAGACAGTTTTTGTGGTCCACAACGTCCATAAACCCCTATAAATAAGTGTTTCTAGATTTCATATTCATTTCCATCAAAAACGCACAAACACACCAAAGAAACAACAAAATTTTTTGTCATTGTGCTGAGGATCTTTGTCATGCTGCCACAAAATAGATTGCTCTCTATGTGACAAATATATTGCTCTCTATGTGACAACGTGATGAAGATCTTCAGCATGCTGCCAAAAATATATAGATAGATAAATATACACAAAGCAGCAGGATCTAACTCAAAGATATGAACATCAAGAGGTTTCTATGAGTTAGATCTTGCTGCCAGCCAGATGAATAAGTCATTAGGCAAGACAACATGATCTAACTCAAAGAAATCCTCTTGAAACACCTTGTCTTTCTTCATTATGTTTATTTGTCTTATGTTGTTTTTATTTATGTTATGTACCTTTGTTTATTTTTTTCAAGTCATTCGCCACGAAAACACTCCAAATACAGGGTCTGGTGTTGTTCGGATTTTATAATCTGGAACAACTTCATGCACTCCGGAATATAAAATCCGGAACCCCTCAGTTTCATTTTGGCCGGTGGCGTTTCACCAAAGGTTTGGACGGTTAGTGGGGTGTTTAATGATTTTTGCACGGTTTAGGTTGTGGAGCACATTTTATTTAACTATACTTAAAACCTATGACTGATTTAAGGCTATAAAAAGGCTTGGATCTTCAACAATTTCCTTCATTCTTCTTCACCTCCTTTCTTACATTTTCTTCAATCATTTTTAGTTTTTTAGGTAGTTTTTAGGTGTGTCTGTGGTGTCATGGTCATTGTTGACCGTTGATACGACCCCTGCAATTGCATTATAGCTTATGTGGGGGTTGTATAACGGTCAACAGAGACCCTTGACATCAAAGAAAGACACAAAATATTCATATCGATTGTGTTCGGAATTTATTTTCCCGAAACACTAACAATCTGGTTCAGATTATATTTTCCGGACCAGAGGTATTTTTGGAAATTTTGCAGGGCACAGGAGAACACAGTAGGGTGGGAAAAGTAATATTCAAACTAAAAATACCTTAATGACATTAAGCCAAACTCGATCCTTGATTGATGTACTAGCAAGATACGTCGCCAACCCGGCTAGGATGTTCTTTCACTGCCCCTTCAATATCTGTAAAAAGAAAGGGTTTATTAACCATTATATCAAATATGTTAAGTTATGCAGGAGAGAAAATGATATTTTAGACTATGGTAAAACATTCAACAGAGTAATGTAATAAGATTATATGAACTATCTCAAAAGTACTAAAAAAATATTTATTATTAAAACAATCCAATGACACGTGGCAGCATCCGATTGGGGCAAAGGCAGGTGCCTTTGGCGCCCAAAAGGCACTGAAGTGCTGCCCGTCAAAGCATCAGTAGAATCTTTCTTACTAAAGCTTGTTTGGTCAAGCTATTAGTAACCCTAATCCTTACCCTAATTTTTCTCTCCACTAATCGCGCATTTAATTCTCTTAAGTGGTTTTCCTTATCAGCATTCCACTCAACAATTCAAGTTTTCATCCCACACATTTCTAATTCTGCCGATCCATTGTTTCTACTACTGTATTTAATGCATTCAATCATCTGTATTGTTTTCTCCAAAATCCTGTGCCATTTTCAAATCTAACAGCCCTTTTGTTTTCCCAACATGCCAATTATGCTCCCTATGCATCTTAAAACTCCACCGGCCCCTTTTCTAAACAATATCATTGAAAAACATAATATTCACTCCCCTGTATGATGTAAAGGTTTGGTTTTTGGTAAGGCATCATTTTTATAAAATTTGAAGTATATTCCACAAATTTTCTTGCAATTTTATTGACCTTAATTAATCATATTGTATTATTTTAGAAGCTGGACTATAAGGGTTTTGCTGAGGTAACGTTGGAGAAGACAACTCATATGCTGGCTGTTATAGATGAATGTGGCAATAGGTGGGAATGTATCGTGGTGTATGAAGATGTGCCTGACAAAGAGAAACAATTCGTAATTGGTGGTGAGTGGAAACAAATGGTTGATGCAAGAAGAATTCAGCAGGGTGACTATCTGAAAATCGGTGCTCCAGCTCCTCGAAACAACAAGACTCTCTACTTTAGCCGTAAACGTGTTTGAGGAATAAATTGAGAATTAGCCAAAATCGAAAAACTTTTATGCAATTCCATTTAAGTTTTTTTAAGTTCAGATGAAATCTGAAAATGTTATCTTTATCAACTCTGTTAGTTTTGAGCTTTTTTGCTTTTTAATCAGACTTATGTGAACCGAAATGTTATCTGAATTGTCACTATCACCATTATTGTACTAATGACTTAGGCCCCGTTTGGATAAACAGCTTATATAGATGCTTATAGCATTAGGGCTTATAACATTAGAGCTTACATCGTAAGCTCTTATACTTGATAAGCTATTT
>Ga0315913_1005643_pt1 | contig 15165 bp, 7 predicted proteins | sample MpolsnodulesMG_FD_207736 | JGI IMG/M metagenome (GOLD analysis project Ga0315913, IMG submission 207736) | Medicago polymorpha root nodule microbial communities from Los Angeles, California, United States - small nodules | ecosystem: Host-associated > Plants > Roots > Nodule | place: USA... | reverse complement strand
CTTAGAAATTACAAAGTCAAACTTCTAGAAGGATCTTGTCATTTGATTGAAATCTTATAGTATAATACTCCCTCCGGTCTCAAATATAAGAAAAGATTCCTTTTTAAAGTTCATTGAGTAGTTAATGTATCTGGTCTATATTGTAAAGCAGATACATTAATTATACAATGAACCTAAAAAAAGAATATTTTCTTATATTTGAGACCGGAGGGAGTACTAAGTAAATTACTTATCCAAATAAGGCCATAACATTTTCATTATTTTCAGGTGAAAATTGCTAGTTTTATATAGAAAATAAAATCAGAAACCCACAATAGTTTATTAACATACTATATAAAGAGAGATTGGTCCATCAGAAAGATCATTAATATGAATTAACATGTTTGTTCCAGTCAGTTTTTAAAACTATGTTTGTTCCAGTCATGCATATATATCTACAAATATTATGATTTCTCAGATGCTAGAGTGGAGCAAGACATATGTATCCAATGTAGCTGGAGAGATTGCAAGTTTAATAGCATTAGCCATGTGGATAACAAGCATTCCACGAATAAGGCGTAAGATGTATGAAGTATTCTTCTACACTCACCATCTCTACATTCTCTATATCTTATTCTATGCCATCCATGCTGGAGTTGGATCCATGTGCGTGATTGCTCCTGGGGTTTTCCTATTCCTCATTGATAGACACCTTAGATTCTTACAATCTCGCCAACATGCTCGGTTACTATCAGCTCGCCTTTTACCTTGTGATGCCCTTGAACTCAACTTCTCCAAGAATCCTAGTAAGAAAATCAAAACTTTATATGGAAGAATAGGTTTGTATTTAATTCATATAGATGGTTAGTGTAAAGTTTTGTTACATTGTCAATAAATCGTAATCATGACATCATTTAAAACGTTTGATTTTAATTATAACTATTTCTAAAGTTATACATATGATCGGTTGCGATTTGTTGACACCGGAAAAAGTTTATACCGAGTAATAAAAAAAGATTCTACCGTTAACTAACCAAGTTTTGCTAACAAATTTATCATTTTTTTGGTTTAATTCCTAACTTTAGGTTTATACTATAACCCCACAAGCTTGGTGTTCATAAATGTTCCTAAGGTTTCCAAGCTGCAATGGCACCCTTTTACAGTGACTTCTAGTTGTAATATGGAGACTAACTATCTGAGTGTTGCCATAAAAAATGTGGGTAGCTGGTCAAACAAGCTGTATCAGGAACTTTCTTCTTCGTCTTTGGATCATCTTAATATTTCAGTTGAAGGACCCTACGGACCCCATACTGCACAATTTCTAAGGTTAGTTTGGTACTCCTAGCAAACATCAAATAGCAAAATGCTTCTTCTTGATATATAGTACTGTAAATATGAAGGTTTTTTTATTGTGGTAACCATGTTATTAGTTTGAAGTATCTACTGACTATGCCAATTACTAAAGGGAATCTGGCTAGCCACCTTTAGTGGGGTCTCCCCTTCCGACCACATCTTTTCCATCCACAAGGGTCGAAATCGAGACCTTACTTAAGGGACCCGGACCAATGTAATCTTTGTAAATATGAAGGGTTTGAGTCTATTATTTTATACATATGTTTTCTTATACATGAATCACGTATTGTTGTGTTGTGTATATGGATTTTTCACGGTTGCGTTCACGCTGCAAACCTTTATATTGAGGTTAAGTGTAATGTGTTATGTTGCGGCCGCAATTGCCGTTGCGGACTGTAATTGTAGTCACATTGTCGGACCTCGTTAAATCTAGGTTGTTTTTTATTTGTGTTTTACTCATTCTTTCTTTAGATTCCGATTTCTATATTTACAACAAATAAATTTTCAATTGCAAGTCTAATTTATCATCATTGTGTTGTGTCTCTAAACAGGCATGAACAAATTGTGATGGTGAGTGGTGAAAGTGGCATAACTCCCTTCATATCTATAATTCGTGATCTCATATTTCAAAGATAACAGGAATTTCAACCTACAAAACTCCTACTTGTTTGTATTTTCAAAAACTATGTTGACGTTCATAGTTAAACCGCTGGTTCTGTTTATGCTGCAAACGTTTATACTGACAAATTACGGTTACGAACTGCAATTTAAAACTATTGGAGCAGGCGGAGTAGTGAAAAGTAAAACCTAGCCGCTCTGCTCCTAGGAATATAGTCACATTGTCCGGCCTTTTTAAATCTAGCCTGTTTTTGTTTTACATTTGACTCGGTCTTTCTTCAGATTTAGGTTTCTATTTTCGCAACAAAACAGTTCTCAATTGAAAGCTAATTTATCGTCATTCTATCTCTAAAACAGGCATGACCAGATTGTGATGGTGAGTGGCGGAAGTGGCATAACTCCCTTCATATCTATAATCCGAGATCTCATATTTCAAAGCCAACAAGAAGAATTCCAACCTCCAAAACTCCTACTTGTTTGTATTTTCAAAAACTACGCTGATCTAACCATGTTAGATCTTATGCTTCCTGTTTCTGGTTTAACAACTCAAATCTCTCAGCTTAAGTTACAAATTGAAGCTTACATCACAAGAGAAAAACAAGAACCTTCAAAAGGTACTCAAAAACAAATCCAAACGATATGGTTTAAAACAAACCTCTCAGATTGTCCTATCTCAGCTGTATTAGGCCCAAATAACTGGTTATGGCTTGGTGCTATAATCACATCTTCTTTCATCATGTTTCTCCTCCTTTTAGGAATTGTTACTCGTTACTATATTTATCCAATTGAAAATAACTCACGTGAAGTTTATAACTGGACCTTCAAGGTTATGTGGTACATGTTTCTACTTTGTTCATGTATATGTATATGTTCTACTGTTGTTTTTCTTTGGTTGAAGAGACGGAACAAATTAGAAAATAAGCATATAATGAATGTAGAAGTTCCAACGCCAGCAAGATCACCAGGGTCATGGATTTATGGTTCAGAAAGAGAGCTTGAGAGCCTTCCTCATCAATCTTTAGTGCAAGCTACCAATGTACATTTTGGCTCAAGACCTGATCTCAAGAGTAAGTGAGGCAGGGTAATTTTGTAAATATTATTAAGTTTTTTGTTGTTGTGTGTAAATTGAGTATCTTCTGCACGCAACTGCATAGACTTGTCTCTTACGATGTATCTCATTGTATCAATGAGATGGCGATATTCACAATTTTGTTAATTTTGCAGAAATTCTGTTTGAGTGTGAAGGCAAAGATGTTGGAGTTATGACTTGTGGTCCAAGAAAAATGAGACATGAAGTTGCTAGAATTTGTGCTTCTGGTTTGGCTGATAATCTTCACTTTGAATCAATCAGCTTTAATTGGTGATCTACAATGTTGCATCAATGTACATGTCGCATATATATGCCTTTTACTATCCTCTAAAATGTTCATGTTGATTCCTCTATGTTATAATTAAGCAATCGTGAACAAGTGCAATTGCACAAGTGTGCCTGTACATGAATTAATGTATATTTTCCTCTGTGTTTTTCATGTTTATATGTTCATATTGAGTGGAAGTCTCCAAAAGTTTCACTTAATTTTGTGTATCGTTGCATTTCTCTTATCTTCTTTTTCTTTTTTTCTTTTATGTCTAAAGTTATTCTTTATTTTTAGGCCAAATACCTCCCTGGGTCTTTAAGTTTAACAAAAATATCAGGTTAGTCCTTTAAGTTTTCAAAGTTTCAAATAAATCATTTTAGTTGTAAAATGTTTACAACGTTGTCCTTTTTCGTCCAAGTCCATCAAACCGTGCTTAAGTGGCCGTTTGGATACTTATGTGGTACGTCCACATAATCAAAACCCAACAATCAAACAACAAAAGAAAAAAGTTTCATAACCTAATTTCCCCAAATTTGAACAAAATAATATGACCATGTACGAATCAATGCATGATTTATCTTGTTCCTCTGTGTTGTTATTATATTAATGGTATTCCCGCATACAACAATTTTTATTTCTGGCCATCCTTCAGTCCTGAGTTTTATTGGAAGAAGAAGATGAAGATGAAATTCACTATCTTTTCTATTTTATTTTTGGAATTTTAACAGACTTGGATAGTAAAGAGCAACGTTGCAAACATTATAGAACTAAAAGGACCGATCTAAAACTTCGAAAACTTAAAGACTAACTCGTTATTTTTGTCAAACTTAAAGGACGCAAGGAGATATTTGACCTTATTTTTAAAACATTTATACCGTTGACTTTACTGACATTCATTCTCCATCCACTTCTATTTCAGATTTGCATACATACATGACTGTTGAATTATCTATTACAAATGATGTTATACCACTAGTTGAGACACAAGCCACTCTTGGATAAAAAAGGCTATAAAAGATCGTATTAGTTTTTATGATATCTTGATGCATAAAGTATTGTGATTGAGTCACGTTGCAACTCATATGGTCCCAATACAATAACAATCTCTAAAGCAAATACCTAACTACATTTTTTTTTAAGGAAATAGCTCACTCCATCCTACAACACTCTAACGCAAAAGTATAAGAGAAAAGAAATTTGTTTGAGACATTATTAGACACTAAATAATAAATATGATCATCTCTCCTAATCTGGATTTAAACAATGATTTTCTGAGTTTTGCCTCTTTCACAATATTCAATTCCATTGATATTTTTAAATTATTTTTAGCAAAATAGCTCCATCTACATCCACACAATTAAAAAAAAACTATTATTTTTTTCCATCTTATCTACTTCTCGTGTGCCGTATTTTTTTCTTTTACAAAAATGTCTTTTGAGTTTTCGGATTCTATAATCCGGAATGAGTTTTCCCCCAATTTTGGAGTGGAAAAATGAGTTTTTCACCAATTCAGATTATACGGTCCAAACACACCAAAAAATAGGGCGTGTTCCTTGCTTTTTTAGGATTATAAAATTCGAACACTCCCTAAATACCATTCTTGTACCTAGAATTCAGAGGAAAATAGTTCAGATTAAAAATGTCCTTGAGTCAATACAAAGATTGAGTATGTTTGTAACATGAATAGTCAATTCAAGAACCATACCAATCATCTTAACTCTCCCTGTGTTTCAAGTCATTGTTAGTTGTTCTCGTCGTGTCTCAGGAAAAAATATAGTTTTTAGGCTATTTGCTCGAATTGCTTCGAAACTTACTCAGAAAATTAAAAGGAAAAAAATCAAGGATCAAGACTTCTTACAAGAGTTCATCCCTAAAAATCCAAAATTTCATCGTTTAGACTTTTTTTTTTCTTTTTCATATTCTCAGGAAAAATCCCATAAAATTTGTGTTAGTTTTATTTGATTTTTAGAATTTTTTTGTGGTATTTTTATAATTTTTTGATTTTATTTGACATATTTTTTACTTTGTTTTTTTGTTGTTTTTAAAAAGCAAAATTCGCAAATGTTAAATGTCAGAGATTCTGATTGTTGATTATATATATACATTAGCATATTACGGATTCTATATTCCAAAAACCCCGTGAGTATTTTGGTAAAAAACAATAGGGTGCGTAAGATGTAGATAGGATGAGAAAAGTAATGGTCTTAGAAGAAAAAGATAATTTGTAATCTTAAGCCGGTCTACTTAGTTTTTTAATCTTTGTTGGTGAAGCCTCCGTTTTGCAACCAGTTTGAAGAAAAACAACTATTCACTTCACTTCAAACACTCACAATGATCAAATGAACTGCCGCGATGCTTGTAACTTTAAGGCTCAATGGACTCTAGAATCAGTTAAATGACTTAAATCCAAGGCTATGGCAATCGGTGTTTTAAGAAGCTTTGATGGCTTTGGATAACAACCACATTTGATTATAGAATAAAATTACAAGACAAATGAAAAACGAAAATTGAACTCTATTAGAAAATGTGTGCTTGGAAACATACTTGTAGTTGGTTTTTAATTGTTAGTATTTTGAAACGTAGTATTTTTAATGGATTTTTTTATCATGTGTAAATTTGTAAAATATTTACATTTTAATATTTTTTTATGAGCAAGTTTTTCAATTGTGGGAGTTTGGCCCCTTAAATTATTCGTATGTAGTCGTGAAAACAATTTTCTTCCTATTTTACATCGTGAACAATCAAGTTAGGATAACTCTATCATGGGTTATGCATGCATAGTTTTAAAGTTTTTTTTATTAAGTAGTCTAATCGTTAGTGAAATTCACCTTTAAGATGAATAAGTAAGGTGTTCAGGTTCGAACCCCGACCCCTATATACATTGCGTTATCCCTTATCAAGTGAGTTAAGCTCACGGAGACCGTATAGTTTTGAAGATGCCAACAAGAAAAACCTATCTTCCTTCTTGCCAATTGCTTTTTCTGCACATTTCACTGTAATGTTATATAAGTCCTCTCTTGATAATATTACTCCTAAACTCCTCCACATAAATGGATTCAGCATCATCTCTCAGAAGCTGCAAAATTATCCATGGCGTCGGGGATTTTATTATTATGTTGTGTTATTCTATTCTCACATAATGCTTTTTAATTTAAATTATGAAGGGGAAGACTTACTTGCTTCAATGCTAGTATGAAGAAAAGTTTTATACAAATATTTTCCTAAAACTAATAGCTAAATTGGATGTAACGATGACCAATATTTTCCGAAAATTAGTTTTTATTTTTTATATTTTTAATGTTTTAATTTAATTATAATAATCTATCCGACTTTACAGCCTCTCCCTCCTTTAATTTTGTGATGAACTGTTTTTTCCCCTTATGATATGTCATCCCTATCATTTTTCAAAAATAATAATAATAATCTATGTGGCGAAATGATAGGGATGACATATCATAAGGAAAAAAATAAAAATAGTTCATCACAAAATTGAGGGAGAGGCTGTAAAGTCAAAAATGGGATAAGTATGAAGGGGCCAAAATTGCACATTTCAAATTTGTATAACTAAAATCGCACAATTGAAAATTTTAGGGAAGGGGTTCAAAATGCAATTAAATCTAAAATAAAACATCCCTGGTCATGTAATATTATCATAACTTACAAGTCAATTTCTATTACAATAATAACATTCGATAAAGTTGAAATTAAACAACTACAAGCAAGATACAATTAAAAATGCTACTGATAAATTAATCCAAGATACAACTTTCAGCAAGAATTTAAACTTGGCAGACCAAAATCATACAATTATTAAACTTGAGGGCCAAAAATGTAATTAAGTCTAAAATTATGTTGTGTTTGTATATGTTATAAGTTATTTCGTAATCTCTCTTCGAGAGCTTATGAAAATAAGCTTAAAAAAATCTTATGAAAAATATCAGACACCATTCTCATAAGTTCTCCCAAACAATCACATAAAACTTATACCAGTAAATAAGCTTAAATAAACCAATCCAAAGAGGTTCAAAGTCTATTTTAGATTGAATTGGATAAACTCGCTTGAAATCATGAGTTGGGGGATTAGTTAGTGGTTTACTAAGGCTTTGTTTGTATGTTTGAAGGTGAAGGGAAGGATTTGGAAGGTTGAATGAAAATATAGCTAGGGAAAAATTGTAAAATCTTTTATATTTTTTGAAAGAGTGATTTTTTTAAGAATGATAAATTAATGTTTATAATTAATATATTTTAAATTTTAAAAATATTATAACTACATAGTTGAAAAATTCATGTAAATCCTCCAAAATCCTCCTCCAATACAATTTTTTAGTTCCTCCATGTAAGAAGAATTTTGTATTATAAAGAAAAATGAACCCCCAAAAGCCTTCTCCTCTCGATGTCATTGATTTCTTCCACTTGCTACTTCCTTTTTTCTAAACCCCTTCCCACCTTTTCCCTCCAAACTCGCAAACAAAGCCTAAGTGACTTTTATTTTGGTACAAAATTTAGTATTTTATTATGTGGATTGGAAATGAGTGGACAATAGTCTCCAAATACCAAATGATTTTCCTCCAAATTTATAACACCTTATTTAATTTTCTAGAATATCGTTCAGGATGTCAAAATCTGATACTAGATAATTAAAATTATTGAATCGAATTACAGTGTAATTTAAATTCTTGTCTTATCTATAAGAACAACATACAAATTTCATGATGTAAATGAATTTCAAATTCATACGTTTACACAACAAAATCCAAAACAGAGTCTTGAAGTCTATTTTTCAAGAGCTAATTCTTGTGTTTGCAGTAAACCTATTTGTCTGAAAAATAAAATAAAAGGAGTGAGATAAGATCTACTTATTTCAAGGAGTCCTTACCAAAACCATAAATGTGGCCTCTAATTGTATTTAATGTAAACATGTATGATCTTTATATGGATATATTAATTATGGGTTGATATTTTAAAAGTGTATCAAACAATGTGTCTCGATAATGTTAGCTGATGTGAGTACTATCGAGCGTGAGGGGTACCGAATAATATTCACCTACTAGTAAAGTGTAAAATATAGTAAAATGCTACTTTACTGGATGTTGAACCTCACATTTATTTCTTTAATAAACATGGAAATTGATACCAACATCTTATTTAACTAGTCTCATAAACTTTCAGTCATATCACTATGTCATAAGACCATAGCAATCGAACAATTTCTAACCATCAATTACATTATCACGTACATGTCAAAACCAATCCATTTTATTTGTATATCATAAATTATATTATAATGAAAACTGAACAATTTATAACTGTCAATTACATTGTCTTGTACTTGTTAAAATCAATCTATTTTATAGATAGTTTATGATTCTATAAACTCAAGTGACGTAAATATTCTTTATCAAGTAATCATGACATAATTGTGAACTTTATCAATTTGTTTTAGGTCTGATTCCGTATAAGCCACATTAATATCCTAATATCCTGTAATAGTCCATTTTTTCATTCCATATTTTCAGAAATTACTTTTTCCTGGAGTCCTCAATTCACATTCTGGGTGAAGCCCACCAAAAGTTTTGAAAAAGAAGCAAATTTTGAAGTTTCAGTCTTTGTATGCTTGAACATTTACCTCTAAAAATTTTCCTTTGTAGTAATATTTTTAAGTGCCTAAGTGTTGATATTCTAAATCAATATACAAACAAGGAGTGTTACATTATTTCACACAAGCGTATTATCACTGGTGTTTCCTTTAAGATAAATGGCAACACTACAATATTCTTTCCTCCAATATTTGCAAAAACAATGAAACAATATCTCTTCATTCTAGGTGAACTCGAGCTTTTGTGGAGATTTTTTTTTACTGTGGAGGCAAAGATGTTGGAGTTATGGTTTGTGATCCAAGAAAATTGAGACATGAAATTAGACTTAAAATATGTTGCGCTTATTATCTTTTATATTTTAATACATTTAATTGTAATATCATATATCATGCGATGTTTATAAAAAAAATTCAGTACATTTATTTGTAATGTAATATAACATGCGATGTGTATAATAATGATCAAGTTTTTAAATAATGATATCATTATTTGCATAAAATTGATTTTAATTTTTGGTATCAGGTCTACAAAATGATGAAAAATAATTGAAGCCTAATGCGTTTGATGCAATTGACATATTCCTACTCGACTATATAATGTCTCTTATTTTAGACGGACATGCAATTTATGTCAGACCTCATGATTAATTAAAGTAAGACAAATAAATGATTTTTAAAAATATGGTATAAATAGTTTTTACATCAGGCACCATATAAATATTTTTTACTTAGCAGTGCTACAAATAACGAGTACTTCATTCTTTCCCACAAGCGTATTATTACTAATATTTCATTTAAGATAAATGACAATGCTACTACATTCTTTCCCCCAATATCTTCACAAACAACGAACATTAATTAATCAACAAAATTAAAAGGCAATGATTAGGAATTATGAATTGTTGGATACTTTGGGGTGCTCTAAGCTTGCTTACAACCCATTCACTAGCGATTTGAAGTTTGTATTTCTTTCAAGTGGCGGAAAGCACCTTGCACATTTTCTCTTCATTCTTAGTGAGCTCGAGCTTCTGTGCAAAATTTCTTTTTGAGTGCGAAGACAAAAATGTTGGAGTTATGGTTTGTGGTCCAAGATAATTGAGACATGAAATTGATTTCAAAATATGTTGGACTTATTATCTTTTATATTTCAATACATTTAATTGCATTGTCATATAATATGCGATGTATACAAGAATTTCAATACATTTAATTGCAATGTCATATAACATGCAAAGTATATAAGAATGATCAAGTTTTTAAATACATTTGAGTAAACTTTAAAATGATCCCTGAATTTGTTGTAAGACACTCTCAATAAACCTTTTTCAAGTTTTTGTTAATGTTTGTTACCAGTATAATGTTTTGGCAACGAAAATGTTCTCCGGTTTGATAGTATGCTCAACATTTTATCTTTGGGAATATGAAAATTTTAATTTGTTGTTGTTGGTTGAAAATATACATGTTGGAGAAGTCCTACATTAACTACTTAAATTATAAAAGAAGAGGTATAACAAGATAAGCAAGGTTGTTTCGTGATCTTTGCAAGAAGAACAAGGTGATTCCTCCACTTGTTTACTTTATTGCTTGACAAGTCTTGTAGGTGACAAGAATGTTTCTTGAAGTGCAAGACAAACAAAGTGATACCTATATATAAGCTCGATTTCTGCATTTCAAGATGCATCAGTCAGAAATATTTTAAGTTTATATATGAATTTTATCTTTTCTATTATACTCTTGCGATAGAGTGTTGTAGATATAGTTTGGTCTTTGCTTTAAAAATTGTGGGTGTACTGGGATCAATGGAGTGTTTGACTAGTCTATTCATTGTAAAAGTTTGCATATGTTATTATTTTCTAGTTGTCATTGGACAATGATCATGGTTTCTTCTCTGGTTTTTGAAGTTTCCACCTGTGTTGTGATTGTGTTTCTTTATTTTCTCTATGTTGGTCTTTTCCAACACAATTTAGTCTTCAACTATGAAAAATGTATCCTTTTATGAATGTCTATTACGGAATATTATGAATATTAGTGATGATGTATTGATTAAATGCATTTTTGACGGTCTTCATCTCAGAGAGAAGAGTACAATATTTGATAGTGTAAACTAAAGATGACAATTATCTAACCCCACTTGTGATAATGTGCACCGTGAGAAACTAATAGTTCTCGTCTCATAACCATTTCACGCATGTCAATAAATACTTTGATCATTAATATCTTTATTTATCTAAAATACAAAGTTATAAAAAATTTATTGAGTCAACAAATCGAACAACATATTTTATACTAACATTGTATTTATGTATTAATTAAAAAATATAATCAAAGTAAGTAATATGAATATCATACATTGTCAAATTGCAACCAAGAAAGTACATAACATATTTTTCCCTCAAAATATTCATATGATTTAAGATCAGCTGACTTTATTAGTATTATTTTATTTTTTGACAAAAAGAGTTGACATTCTTAAAGTTTTTATTTTAAGGGATTCTTGAAGTTTTTTGTTCGCGTTAAAATATTTCCATAATTTTTTTTATGACAGTATTTTCATTCCTTTATGGATTATCATGGCATACATTCACATTGTTACATCCAATTATTAATTATAGGGTCTTGCTAACCAGTGCCCTAAAGACAATGGTTAAGGATTACATTAGTAGAAACTTTATCTTGGAAACATAAATCTTTACTTTTTTTTTAGCAATAATTACACCTCTTTTCGATGCAAACTTACTTATTTTAGTACTTTAATCAATACCCCAAGGGCAATGGTTAGCATTCTCCTTGATTATAATATAATCCATCTGGGCAAATGAACAATAATGGTATTATCGTAAGTACTTACATATAAAAAAACAGTTATCATAAGTAAGTACTCTATGTAATATGTACTACAACAAAGTAGTACAGTACGTAATCTTATCTCAATTGTACTACTATCATTACCCAGCTAATTAGATTTAGAGAAGGTCAACTATGCATTTATCAACTGTGTTCTTTTTTTTTCGAGGCAACTCTTTTACAGTGTAAACAATTTGGTATTAGTAGTTTTGTAAACAAAAATAAAATAAAAATATAGAGATTTTTTTTTGAAGGAAAAAATATATAGATTTTATAAACTAGTTTAAATATTAATATTCAATAGATTGTCTAATGTGAACTTCCTAAAAAGGTTTAAAGGTGGACATTTACCGTTTTAAGTAGTAAATTTTACTAAAATATTGAATTTCTTCCTCTCTTTTTTTCTGGAAAATTCAATACCTATTTTCAGAAAATTCAATGTTTTTAATAGTAAAAGTTCGTGTTTGAATATTCAATACGTTCACATTTGAATATTTTTTTTTAATAGAAAAAGAGTTTGTCTAATAGTAAAAAGTTTCAAGTTTGAGTATTGTATATAAAGAAGTGTATTTGAAACGAAAAATCCATTAAAGATGGTTAATCAATGATGAAGTTTGAGCATCTTTACCATGGCAGAGAAATAAACATTACCTATTCTATATTTTTATAAACATAATTTTATCAAAGTGAATACAAGAAAGAGAATTACACCAAACAGAAAAAACCAAACCAGAGTTTCTTCCTTCCCTACTTATAAAATAAAGTCCAAACAAATATTTGATTAATTTGATCTACCTTAAGCCAATTAGCCACAATTAAGGGTCTAACTCATTCTGAAATTTATCGTTCTCGTTGTCTCAACAATTGCAGCTACACACATGTTATTGCGCATAAGTTGAGCATGATCACCAAAACTATCGGCATTATTGCCATATATGTTACAAACTTATTGATATTTTTTGTTTGTTTTGAAAGGTACAAACTTATTGATATTATTTTGCTAGATATATACACAACTTTTTTTAGAGTGTAGCTAATACAAACTTATCGGTATAATTATGGATGCATACATTATTTTATACACCTCATACTCTACAACATCTCTTTTTTGTTCTTTATCTATATCTCTTCTCTATCGTATCATATATATAACATCAATCTATCTCTCTTCTCATCTATCTATTTATTTCCTCTTTTCAAAGTGTGTACACCCACCATGTGATTACATCAAACATTATCCTTATTAATTATTACCTAAGATTCTTAACCCCTCAAAATCGTTTGTTGTGGAAGCTATACGTTCTTATTTCTTTCTTTCTTTTTTACGAGAAGCAAATGTATGTTCTTTTCGGTTAAAATAGAAAAGTGTACGTTCTTTTAGCTTTGGTAAAAAATGGAAAGAAAAATGTACCTCTCGATCGGATAGTTTTTTTCCTCCATTAATTAGCGGTGCACTATAAGAAAAACACATGGACTCGGCAGTGCTAAGCATTTTCCCATATAACAAAGACGTGAAATAATGAGCTAATATTATAGCCTCTATAGTATGAAAATTTGCTGGGAGCCACTTGTAAGAAAAATGCTTAAATTATTATTAAATTATATATACTATAGTATAATATGGTAAGAAAACTGCTGTTAGCATCACCATAGCCAGCCCTAAGGTGTCTGACTTTTCTATATATACACCTTTATACCAGGATGCAGATCATATTGTAATTTGTAGTGAACTGAAAACTCACCACATTTTGAGACACTTTCTCTTCACACAAAAGTGTATGATTAATATGAAGAGCCACACATTCCTAAGGATCATTTTTCTTTTGATGTTTCTTGGATGGCTAACAGTTTGGATCTTGTTGCCCACAAAGGTCTACAAAAACACATGGACTCCCAAGCTAGAAATCAAGCTCAATTCTACATACTTTAGAGAACAAGGTTGGGTCTTATTTTATAATTATCTAATTATTATGAAAGTAAAAAAAATAATTATCTAATTATTCAATCTATATACTCCTTCAATATAAAGATTATTGATATATTATTACATTAATTTTTTTTGTTTGTTTAAGGGGTAAATATTCTGCTTTTCACATTCCCTATGATGTTCATTGGAGCTCTGGGTTGTATATATCTCCATTTTCATCGTGAAAAAATAACACAAAAGTTACCCTCCACAAGGTTAATTAGTTTCTAAATTATATATATGTTACCCTAGCTGGCCTTTTATTAACTACTTTGAATCTTTAATTAATTATCTAAATTATATATGTTTTTGTTTCAGTACTGGCGCTCTAGAAAAATGTTTATGCTTCCTGAGACGTCCATTCCTGGTGATGCCTACAATTGGAATTGTTTCAGCTATGGAGCTTATTTTTGCAATCATGTTTGTTGCACTTTTGATATGGTCCCTTTACAATTACTTAAGTATCAGTTTCGCTCACCTCCATATGCACAAAGAAGGCGAGAAAATGTAAATAATTTATCTAAACTTTTCTTTTAATTTTCATGTTAATTTTTATCTTAACCCTTCAATTTTTAGAGTCTGGAATTCACCAAAGACAATGAAGTAAATAAAGTCTAACAAAAATTATTCTATTAAATTGGAATTTGGATTTTTCCAAATGTTTTTAATGAACTTTTAGTTGCGTTATGGCTGAATGATTAGAGAACTTGATCAAACTTTATTTTTCTTCCGAACGAATCCTAGGTTACAAAACCCATTTCACTTAGAAAAAAATCGGAGGGTTATATATAATAATAATAATAAATTGCTTTGTTAACAATTAATTAACCTAAAAGAAAAAAAATATATTACCTATATAATTTGGTATTGATTATTGGTGTTTGTAGATGGGAAGCGAAGTTCAGGAGTGTATTTTTGAGACTTGGTTACATAGGAAACATATGTTGGGCATTTTTGTTCTTTCCAGTAACAAGAGGTTCTTCCATTCTGCGTCTTGTTGGTCTCACATCTGAGTCAAGCGTCAAATATCATATCTGGCTTGGACAATTATCTATGGTTCTTTTTGCTGCGCACACCATAGGTTTTTTCATATATTGGGGCATCACCAATCAAATGGCTGAGGTATATATATGTTTCTTCATTGTTTATGCATTTGAGGTCCCATAATGGCAACGAATCTACTGCCTCTTTCTGATTGGAATTGAGCATGATACTGACCCTTTATTTGGACAAAATTGATGAAGTTAGTTAAATCTAGTCTAGATCTTTAACATAAATTATTTTTGTCGCTAATAGATTAGACTCGTTTTCCATATTTGATGTCCATCATTTTCAAATTTTCACATGCATTAATAACTTATTTACAAAAAATAATAATAATCAATCTCTTAATCGGCCACAAAATCTCTTACCACGGCCCTAAAAAAAGTGAATACTTGTGTTTTTTTTTT
>Ga0315913_1005634_pt1 | contig 15174 bp, 8 predicted proteins | sample MpolsnodulesMG_FD_207736 | JGI IMG/M metagenome (GOLD analysis project Ga0315913, IMG submission 207736) | Medicago polymorpha root nodule microbial communities from Los Angeles, California, United States - small nodules | ecosystem: Host-associated > Plants > Roots > Nodule | place: USA... | reverse complement strand
TTTTAGTCCCTATAATTTTGGTACTCTCTAATATTTTGCGAAGTTGTCTCTAGTAACCAAAACAATTGAAATGACATAAAAGGTGAATTGTTGACATATATCTTGTGATTTTTAGATGTAATAATATAATTTTAGAAATCTCTATTTTTTATTTTTTTGGGATAAATGATGGTAAATATATGATCTTGCTCCCCAGTAATTAATTTTTTTGGATCCGCCACTGTTCACTCATGTCACATATATTGCAACCAATATTATATCCATCTCTTGACTCAAATCTCTCAAGCAAGATTTTGGGTTCAAAACTTGGGGATGGAAAAAATATGGTTAGGAGGGAAGACATTATTAAAGGGGCAATTTAGATTTTTCGACAAAGATTTATCAACTACAATGTTGGTGGATACTTCACACGAATAAGATCGTCACAATAAAGGATATATTGGACGTATTGTACCTCCTAGATTGATTTAAGTTTCATTGAAGTAGTTGGCTGCTTCGCGCTAAGATCGTCCCAAGAAAAACACCTAGATTGATTTTAAGTTGGCTTAATGACACTTTTGGCCTCCTAAGTTTTTCAAAGTTGTGATTTTGACCCCCTAAAAAAAACAACTCTTTCCAAACCCCCTAAGTTTACTTTCTGTTGCAATTTTAGCCCCTCATAGCAATTTTAGCCCCCTAAGTTTACTTTCCAGACCCCCTAATTTCGAGTCAAAAAGTAAACTTATGGGGTTAAAATTGTCATGAGGGGCTAAAATTGCAACAGAAGGTAAACTTAGGGCTTGGAAAGAGTTGTTTTTTTAGGGAGCCAAAATCACAATTTAGAAAACTTAGGGGACCAAAAGTGTAATTAAGCTTTTTTAAGTTTGATCAATATAACAGCAGCACATAAAATGGACCAGAAAATTAAGAATTATGTTGATGATACAAAATAAATGCTCCCACACACACTATGTTACAAAATTTCTTGTGAATTTGCACGGCAGTGAAGGATCTTACGAGGAAGCTATGCTCGGTATATTCATTTTTCATGTGAACAAAGTTTCATATTTTGAATTTGTTCACTACAATGAAATAAAAGAAGAAATACAAGCAATATTTTGCTATCTAGACAAACACCAAAACCACTCTTGAGCAAAAAAAGGCCACTCCCAATTAAACCACTGCTGAGCACAAAATAAGGTCCTGTCCCAATTCAATGTGAACAACCATGACTAGGCATTGAAAGTTGAAATAAACTTCCATTATGATTTGATGCATTTATATAATTTTCATTGTGATTTTCTGCAAATTGTAATCCAATACAAGCTCTTGGATTTAAGTACCATTGAACAATATTATAATCAATGATGTTTGATTTCAATTTCAGCCAATTTCAAAAATTTCTTTTCAAAAGCTCTACCATGTTATCCAAGAATATATCTTTGTTTCGGAACAACTTTTCATTCCTTGACTTTCAAATGTTCGAAATGCATGCGAACCAATTCACACGGACTCTATTAGACATACGTCTACCGTCGTCGGCTAGACATTCAAAGTGATCTAAATGCAGTAAGCTTTCCTTTTGAAACGCCGTGAAAACCCCAAACTAAATACCTACAAAAACTGGGCACTCAGAAAAATTGATGAGAAACTTATTCTTCTACTCTGCATTCTCCGACGCACTAAAAGGAACCATGATCAATGATGCCTCTCCTATCGGGAGAGCCCTTGCCAATGATTGATTGGGTGAGATTATCAATCATGTCATCAAAATCTTATACTTCTCTTTTACTGAATAAATATTTGATGTTTCTCGAACGCTTACATCTATACTACAAATATTTATTGTTGCAATGAAGATACTCCCTCCGTTCCATTTTAACTGAACTCTTGACTCATTTCACACTTATTAAGAAAATGTGTATAAGTGAAAGAGAGAGAAAAATGAGTTTGAGTGTCCTTATCAATTATTGGTGCATTCTTCTTTATCATAAATGCAAAGTAGAATATATTGAATTGAGAGAGGTGAAAGTAATATTAATTAGTGCTATAATTGGAAAAAAATAATTAATATTGTATTGAAAAGTGAAATGAGTCAATTTTTTAGGACAATATTTTTTTTGCAAATGGCTCAGTTATTATGGGACGTAGAGAGTATTTTTTTTGTGAGAAGTCAAATAAACATGTCATGTGCGTTGTTCTAAGGTACTAGTACTTAACAAATCAAATTCAACCTTTAGTTCAAGAGTAGTGATATATGTACATCCATTTGGAGACAACTTTGATGACAATCTTGTTTTTCTCTCTTCTTATTGGTCAAAAACAATGGAGAGAGAAAAATGATAAGAGAGGAAAATAAGATAATGTGAGTATGAGAGAGAAAATTGTTTAAAAGTTGTCACAAAATGGTTGTACAAATATCATTTCTCTTAAATCAATTGCTGGTGGTGCTAGCTAATGAAGCTAGAACTTTTATATATGTACTCAAGTACTATATGTATTCAATTGGGGTTGGGCTGCCACATATTTATGGTGTCTATTGTGTAGTTCCTTTCTTTTGCTTGACCGTTCTTCTTGTGCGGTCTAGCTTTCAGTAATACGCTGCTTAAAAAAAATAAAAATACTATATGCTAATGAAGGTGTCAATTGTTCCAATAGGAACAAGGTATGGCTTTCATTTACAACGTTAAATTGAGTACAATGAATTTTTCGAGCTGTTGTTATACTACTATGTGGATATATAGTAATATTGTTCACTAGTTTTAGGTCATAATGATCATACATGTTAGCAGCTATGATGGTTAGATCAACATTAAATGGAACAACAATAGTAATGCTTTCCAATTGTTGTGTCTATTACTCGTACCTAATTTTCATTACAGAGTCGTATCATCCTGCATATGATGCGAAATTGCAAATCAATTCTTTTATCATTTTATGTACTTTGGAACAATAGTTATGGAACTAATCATTGCATTAGCATGTACTGTATCACCTATTAAATTAAATGGTGCTAACGACACCCAGAGTACTATGGTACAGTATGGTTGACCGGAAAATTACTTCACATCTTTTTCTTGGTTACAAGGCTAATTAAAAGAAAAATTACTTCACATCTAAGCAAAGGCTCTTTCAGAAGTTTAAACTATAAAATTTATCAAAATTTATGTATTTAATACATTGAAAATTAAAATATTAAACTTTTTAATTTTTTTTTCTTATTTTAAAATCCTAAAAGAATATCTAGGAAACACTTGTGAACAAGACCCTTCATAACATAAATTTTGTATAATCTTAGAGAGTTTTAAAAAATTTGAAACTATTTATGTTTGTTCACTACCCAAAAGAACCACATTTAAAAAATGATTTTTAACTAATACATGTGTTACCTCATTGTTGTTTTTGAAAAAAAAAATAGATTTAAGAAAAGTTAGTCCACGTAGTTTTTCATTTTAGAGTCAAAAATATTATTATTTTTTTAAATCATACACAAACACGTCAAAAATGACAAAAAGTGTGTTATTTTATAAAAGAAAAATAGGTATCAATTTGATACTCATATGAAGGAAAAAAATAAAATATAATGCATGGTTACCTATTTTGTTTAGTACTACATACAACCACGTTCATGCTATTTCTTCTTTGATAATGCTAACAAACAAAGAAGTTTAAAGAGGAACTTTTATCTTAGAAATAATGCATTTAATACATTGAACGTTTAATATAAAACCACCTTTTCCACATAAAATTTATAAAGTATTTTTATTTTTTAAAGTGTCCTTTGTTAGCAAGATCTTTTTTTATGTATTAAGTCTGATTTGTATTTTAGTACACATTAAATTTAGGGTGACGGAATGATGTCCTCGTTCAGGGTAGAAAAGACCTTCAAAGTTCTAATGAATGCTTACAAATGTATTTATAGTTACCTCCCTCTAAATACATGAGTGGAGTTCGAATACGTGACTTTCAGATTTAGACCTGTCGATTTACCAATAGATGAAGCGTCAACATTCTCTTAACTTTATTTTAATTGATAACAAATGTGTTGGAAGGGATAGTGATTCTCTAACTTTGAAGAACAATGTTAAGGTATTCTCATGTGTTGTGGGAAGGTGTGGATGGTAGGAGTATTAACTTATGGAATCACAAGTAGTTAGATGAGGAGACAAGGCTTTAAAAATTTATTTATTCCATGTCACAAGGTCTTAAAGAGAGGGAGGGAGGTGTGCTTGTTAATTTATTAAGGGATGAGGCTTGCATTAGTCTGAGTAACAAATTGCGAACTTTGTAATTTGATGTGCCTGTTGAGAAATATAGATGGAAAGAAGCTTTCGAAGCTTTCTATTATTGATGCAACACTAATATTTAAATACAAAATTTTTGTTCTAAACTGGATTGCAACAGTTTGTTTTCTGTAAGTATTAGGATTAATGTAATCATAAGAGATTTGGATAGTATGCATAAGGTTATAAGTGCAAACCTTGTTCTTTTCAGTGCACAACAAAATACAAAATTTGACACGATGGATCCAGATATATTGTACGGGAGATTGAATTTTTAAAGGGTAATCTGACAAGTATTTTTAGAATCGATAAGGATTGAAAAATGAAATAATGCATAAATTTTATGTAAAAAAATTACTTTTTAAAGTTTCAATGCATTGAATACATCGTTATCGTAATAAAATTTTCACTCTAACAAGTGTTTTAGAACCTCCATAATAGATCAATTCATTTTTTTAAGTATTTAAATGACTTTTATATGTAGACATCTTTCATTTATAATTTATAATAAGCACTAAGTCTCCAACTCAACATCTCACGCAAATTTTTTAAACGGGACTCACTAATCATCTATCAATAACTATATCATTTCATTTGGTATTTTTAATAGCGTAATGTTGAATGGTACGAAAGCATGCACATACAAAAGCGAAGAATTGCGCTGCACTTAAATTACAATAACCTTTTTAGCCTTCAATAATTTTTCTATTTACCACTTCATCCCTGTATGGTTAGTGTATTTTGGTTGTCGTCTAATTTCGTTTCTATTAATTCATAGTGAGTAGCGTTGCTCTTTTTAATATTAAAGATGTGTGGGACCCACTGAAAAATGAGATGTTCATTTGATACCTCCAATCTCATTAAACACTCAAACTTTTTCTCCACGGTGGTGGTATCTAATAGGTACCAAGTCGTATGGAGTAAGACCTTATCCTTCGGGATAGTTTTCAAGACATTTATTAGTATTTCTCATTTTTTTAATAATATATATTATGCAATATAAAATCACAATGACATTAATTTGTCAAGAGCATAAAATAAAACAGCAAAAAAAAATGTATAATAGTAGATACATACTATTCCCATCCAAGATCGTTTAGATGAGATGACACGAGTCTTTTCTAGCTTAATCAAGGTCTTGGGTTCGAATCTAGCCTTGGGCATGCAGCAGCGTTAAAACTCTTAGGGAGAGCTTGTCGCTCATTTGGGCCCCACAATTCTCGAAGGATTAGTCTACGCAGTTGTGTGCGGAGGATACCTGATTTACACCCAAAAAAATAAATAATAGTCCTATACATCTAAAAGTTTTGCATTGCCTGTGAATCGAGGTTAGACAACACTCACACTGCTTAATCAAATGAAACATATTTTATAAAAGATAAAACCGTAAAAGACCACATTGTGAGGGTTTACCTCCTCTATTTGGACTCAACCTCGATTTATATAACCACATATTTATTTAGTGAACACATTATAGTCTCTAAGTATTGATGATGTATTTTCAATTACACATGTTTGTAATGTATTTTTTTACTCAAATTTTATAATGTATCAGTTTGTTTTATTTACTCGTTTATTCATTAATCTAAGTGCATTCATTCTAGCTCAATTTACCTATGCTGAAATTGTTAGATTAAAACTGAACATCATAATTAACCCAAATTCAAACTCAAAATCTCTCATTTATAGGCGAGTTTTCAAATGATTAATATCATTTTGTTTATCTAAAATAATATAATTTACTTAATTGAAAGACTATTTTTACCAAGATTTACATTTTTCACTCTATTTATTTGATTACCAATAGCGCGTGGAGAAGAGATACATTGAATAGTGCGTGACAATGAATAAATAAACCATTGAACATATTCCAAAATTCTTCCACAAACTCACAAACTCCTCAATTTAAGTGTTTCATCTTCTTCTTCTTCCATCTTCACTCTCTCTCTCTCTCTCTCTCTCTAAATTCCATAAACCTTCTCTCATTACACTCTCCCACCCAATGACATAAACCTCACCATGAACTTTCTCCGACGACTTTTCGGCGGCAAAAAACACCGTAATCCACCACCAGAACAACCCACCAACAACAAAAAAGACAAAAGAACATGGAGCTTCACAAAGAACAACACAAGACAAAAAACCAACAAAAATTCTGACCCTTCAACTTCTTCTTTCTCTGATAACTATGATGCTAATAAACATGCCATTGCTGTTGCTGCTGCTACTGCCGCTGTTGCTGAAGCTGCACTCGCTGCTGCTCATGCTGCCGCTGAGGTTGTTAGACTGACAAGTAATAGTGGTGCTGGAAATTCTGCTGGAGGACCTCGAACTCCGACGACTGGCCGGAGACGGTTGTCGGAGGAAATTGATGCTGCCGTGAAGATTCAGTCGGCTTTCCGAGGTTATCTGGTATGTAACAAATTTTGTTTCATATTTTTTACCATGATTTCCTTAAAATCTTATTCACAGTAAAAATTTGTTTGTACTTGTATAAATTATAATAAGTAAAAAATGTTATAAAATTGCACTGGCTTCGATTGAATAATGAAATTCATGTGTAATTAATCTTCGGTATATGTATATAGCTAACATTTACTAAAAAAAAACTCCATTGATTGTTTAAAAAAAAATGGAAAGTTCATATAAAAAAATGAAAAAAGTAGCCAAAAAGTTGCGAGGTTTTATATTTTAACAGAATTTGAAGGATTTTGTTCCATTAAAAAATTGAATTGTTGATTTTAGGTGATGGAGGTAGTTATAGTTATTAAATAGCTATTATTGTTCTTTTAATTGAATATTTAAAGAGTAACTATTGGTTTTTCATATCAAGAATAATTAATTCATCTCATTTCCAAATTCCAAGCAGTGCTTGTGAATAGTTTAGATACACTCATAAAAAAGGTCAGAAATAAAAATAAAATTTATTCTTTTAAAAAAAAGTACAATTTATTGTTATTTTTATTGAAAATATTGATTCATATTTTGTGAGTGTCTAAATGAAATTTATAGTCGTTTCCACATCACTGTACTTTGTTTGACTCTTGATTTCTCTGCTTGCTTTCTGCCCATTCTATTTTTCAATTGAAGTAATAGAATTTTTTTAATATTTTTTTAGGAAGAATTTTTCAATTCTTTATATACTAGTACAGTACTATTGCTTTGTAATTTCAACGCCGGTTCTCTTTTCTTTGTTATTTTTCAACTATCCATATTAGAGCAACATGCTCTTTTGACAACATCAACTCTTTGTCTCCTTCAAAATGAAATTCATTAATTAAGTACCAGTTTGGACTATGGAGTATAGTGTTTTGGGTTCCATATCCACCGACAAATTTGCCTTAGAATAGTGTTATTTCGACGTTTAAATTTATTATTTAGCCATACTTAGTTTTTTATTCTTTTTCATGCTCCAAAATTTTGATTTTGACACATCGAACAAAGACGAGATGTGTGTTTGCACTTGTTAGGACTTTGGACCATTAGTTTTTGGTGCATGTATGTATCATTTTCAATAAATATTTCATGTGATAATTTTTTGTACATTTTCGTTAATTGAGAGATTTATATGTTGTCATTGATATTTATCTTATGTTAAATTATATAGGAATATAAAATTTATGTGTATGATTAAAAAAAAGTAATTAAAATTATATGTATATACATGTAACTTTTTTTTACTACTATAAACCAAAAAAAAACTTGTTTTTACTACTGCTATATAAACCAAAAAAAAAACTTTTTTTTTACTACTGCTATGGTAGTCAGTGCCCTCTGTATTCCTATCACGTGCTGGCTGCAATTTTTGTGTGTTAAGTCATTTTTGTGTTTTGAAATTCGTTCTGTTAAGTATCAGTCATCCATTTCATTTAGGGTAAATTTAGTTAGGCTTATCTCACAATACTTTCTTTTAATAGGTAGATCAAATCTGTTTTAAAAACCCAATTCTCAAGTCTGAATATTTAACAATAATAGTAATAACAATAATATCATTATATTATTTAGATATATGTTGGTCTATTAGGTCTAAAATGTTGTTTATTTAACTAAACTAAATAGAATTTCCAAAAGCATTGGACTTGTTTGTTTAAGAAAAAAACTTGGCCAAATAAGTTTCATCTAGGCTAGGTCATGTGTAACTTAGTTTGATTATGGAGAGTTACTTCACTCCTCAACTATTTCTAAAATTTCAACCCGCTCCGGATGTACATTTTCGGATGGACAAATTCCACCATATTTCTCTCCTTCAGAGTGGAGAAGCATCCGAAGAAAATCGTGTGTTATTAGCCGTTAAAAATGATACATCCGGATGGAATTGGAATTGTAGAAATAGTTGGGGTGGCTAAAAGCAATTCTATTATTCCTTCAAAAAAAAAGAAGCAATTCTATTAATTACTACGTCTTTAGTTGGTACAAAATGTTACTAGACCTGCGTGGTAGGGTAATGAGAGTAGTCCAAAGATAAATTATGAAGCTGAAAATGACCCATTTTTGGAATATAAGGGTGGAGAGTGAGAATACAAGGACCATAACAATTAAAGAAGGTGGCAACGGGTAATTTAATTTGTGTGTGAATAAATATTTAATACTATAAGATATATAGATATAGCCCCACGTATTTTGTGTGTTATGATGCTTTCCATTCTGGGACCAGAAAGGTATGTCCATTTGTACCAAAAAAATTACACAAAATATGAAGTGGAACAACGACACCACATCATCAACCATGTTTTAGATAATGGGCCAAAGTGCTATATAGGTTATTAGGTTTCCCTATTAATCAATGTAGTTGAAGATTCGTAGTTACTAGTTTCATTTTTGGTAGGGCATTTTATATGTGGTGCATTGATACATGCTAAACTTGCATTCTTGTCTTGACAATAAGAAGCTAGAAGTCAATGCATTCACACAGTTGTTCATATGAATCATTGATTTAAAATTAATTGATCTACATTTTGGTATTGTATTTTTAATTTTGGTATATGAAAGTTAATATGTAGATCATTTGATTATGTATTTCTAATTGTATGCATTTAGATTAGGTTCTCTAAAACCATACTTTGTGGGGGGTAAACAATAAGCACCTTTTACCTTACATTATAAAATGTTATTCTAGACTTCACGTGAGAGAAAGCAACTTACTTTAAGGACACACGAGCTTTTAGTTAGGCTATAATGCTTTCTTAAAAAACTAAAACATTAGTATTTGTTAAGCTAATGTTTTTTCAACTATTGCAGGCATACCATTAATAAGTGAATATAATTTCGAGCATTAACTTAGATGAGATAATTTAGATTATAAATTTGCTATATCACATTTTTAATAATCTTTGGCATTTTTTTTTTAATGGCAATAATCTTTGGCATTGATTTACTCCCATCGATCTCATATATAATATTTTTTTTTAGATTTATTGAATAATTAATATATATGTTTTACATTGTAGACCAAATATATTTATAATTCAATGAACTAAATTTTTTTTCTTCTTATATATAGGACCCGAGGGAGTAGATCAGATGGTGAGAGATTAGTAAATTATTATTTTTTTTTTAAAGAAGAGAGATTAGTAAATTATTACTTGGAATCCAATCCCAATGTAAGTGGTTTAAAAGTGGGGATAATGCAACATAGGAAGCTTCAATTGATAAAAAAAGAGCATTGATAATGGACGACTTTCCACTATGTAAATGTGTTTGTTAATGATCACGCCCATAAGCTTCAACCCTATTTTCCCTCTTTATGTCTTTTCCATTTTAATATACTATTACCTTTTTGACATTCCATGCTTATTTGTTCCCTATCTTCTATTTTAGGCTTGATTACTTAAGTTTTTTGGCCATGTTGGTTGCAATATATATAACATTATTTTTGGTACTTGTTGATTTAGGTTTGGTATAAGTCATATTAGTTTATCTTGGTATAAGTCATATTGGTATAACATCAATGTTTCATATTTTGGGGGACTTCTATCATGCACAAATATTTATAAGGACTAAAACCAAATCAATTGTTGTGACTTGTGATAAAAACCAAACATTATCAAGGTTTTATAATTTATTTGGATTTTTTTGTTAGTTATGAATGGGTGATATGAATAATAAAATATTAAATTTATTACAAAAATAAACTAATAAACATATTTCTTTTTCACATAAACTAATAAACATATTTCTTTTTCACCACCACACTTTTAACCACTACTCTTTGATCAATCATTATTGTTTGCCTAATTTTACTATGTAACAAACTTGCCATTCTTTGCATTTTTTCCCTATGCTTTATGTCAATTGTTTTTCCCTATGAAGAACTCTAATGATTGAGTAAGAAAAAAGTCTAATTGTTCTTTTCCCTATCAATTTCATTATAATGCATACCATTATTAAAATTTTATATGAAAGTTTTAATATCTACTGATATTTTTTTACATGAATTTGGAAGGCAAGGAGGGCACTAAGAGCACTTAAAGCATTGGTGAAATTGCAAGCTTTGGTGAGAGGTCACATTGTAAGAAAGCAGACAGCTGATATGCTAAGACGAATGCAAACATTGGTTCGACTTCAGTCTCGGGCACGCGCAAGTCGTGTGCACATTTCGGATAATATGCACTCTTTCAAGTCTTTGCTTTCTCATTACCCTGTAAGCAAATCCAACTTTTTACTTTTTGAGTAAGTATTTTAGTCATTGAAATCGTAAGTGTTGGTTAATTTAGTCTTTTTAATTTACGAAATAACAATTTAGTCTTTTAAATTGAACAACTTACGTCGATGGTCATTTTTCTAAAATTTGCACCAAAGTTTTAAAGGTTCAATATTTGTATTGATTCCGCAAAAGATTTTTTGGTTTTCTTTTTTGTAAATTTGATGGACTAAATTGCTTGACCTTTATAATTTTTAGTATCAAACTGCTAATTTCCTTTTGAAATACTCTTTTATTAGTTGTCTTGATTCTTATCTTAGTAAAAAGCTTATGGTAACTTGTTGGAAAAGCTATGTAATGGTGTCTCACTTTCTTTTAACTTTTTTTAAAGGACACTTTCTTTTAACTTATCATCTTAACAAATGCCTTTTTCTATATTTTTACTTTTCTTCATCACCCTACCAATTGTTGCAATTTGGAATCTCATCTCATGTAACTTAACTTTACAACTTGTAAAGCTGTTGCAAACTAAGCTAATGCTAAAGTATTATTCTTTAGATAAGGCTTTTGATTGGATTGTTTCTTAGCAATTTAGTTTCTAAAATTAGAAAAGTCAGTCAATTTGGTATTTGAAATATACAAAATTCTAAAGGGATTGTTGAAATTGAAAATTCTTGATCACATTAAGATTGACTATTGTGACCGATGATTTATAAATTTAGGTATCATTTTGGATTTTTGAAAACATCGGGTCCAAATTATAAGATGATGCTTACGGTTTGAAGGATCAAATTATCAAATCCTTACAATTTCAGGGACTAAACGACCATTCACTCGAATATTTTTTATGATCATTCATTCATTATTTTGATAAAATAGTCACAATCCTCTGATTTTTTTCTTCAAATTGTTGCAGGTTCCTGATGATTATGAACACCCACTTCGCGTCTTTAGTACGAAATTTGATGGATCTTCCATACTCAAGGTATTCATGATTCATGCCTAAAATTTAATTTACAGGATTCATAGATGATTTACATGTCAATGTGAAAAAGTATACATGTAACATGTGTTGGTGATTTTGTTACTCCAACCAATTATTTTAATTTCACCTTGAATTGAAATTTTCAATTTGAACCTGCAGAGATGTAGTTCAAATGCAAATTTTAGAGACATTAACTTAGAAAGAGCCCGGTTTGGTTCAAATTGGTTAGACAGTTGGATGGAAGAAAACACATGGAGCCAAACCGGCGATGCTTCATCGAAAAATGTAAATGATGATGAAAAGAGTGACAAAATTCTTGAAGTAGATACTTGGAAACCACATTTGAAATCACAACATAGTACTAGCACCTCTTTTCAACATCATTATTCATCTTCTGATTACAATAATGAAAATTTTATGGTACATGAATCGCCGTCAAAACGTTCTTCTAAAGCTTATAATCCAAGTCTCTCTTCTATGAAGCATCAGAAAGGAAAAGAAGAAGTAGCTTCTTCCCGAACCGCCGAGAGTAGTCCACAGGCATTTTCGGCTTCTTCAAGACTCGAAAGTGGTTCGAGGAGAGGTCCTTTTACACCTACTAAAAGTGAGAGTTCATGGGGATTTTTCAATGCTTACTCTGGTTATCCTAGTTATATGGCAAATACTCAATCTTCTAGGGCTAAGGTTAGGTCACAAAGTGCCCCAAGACAAAGGCTAGAGTTTGAGAGATATGGTTCATCTACTAGGTCTATTCAAGGCCTTTGGGAATCAGGGTCTAATTCAGAAATAGATTCTGATTTTAGGAGCAAGGTTTATCCAGCTACAAGTAGCTTGAACAGAATTGGGAGTAGTACCAATTTAAGGTGACATTGCAAATTTTATGATAGAAGGAAAAAAAAAGGTGTAAATGTGTTTTTAGTTCTTATAATCACGAATTTTGTTATCAGTTCCTATACTCACGTTTCAGTCCATACAAATTACAGAACCATATGCTTTCATTTCCTAAAGAGGAACTAAAAGCGTACTTTTTTGCAATTTGTAGGAACCAAAAAATGAGTACTGTTGGGATTGAAAACAAAAAATTAAATTTTATAAGAACTAAAAATAAATTTAATCCTAAAAAAGTAACTTGAAGAGACAATGTTTTCTTGTGCTTTGATTTTTATGTATTATAGCAGTTTTTCTTAGGGTGTAAGTATTTGACATGTACTCAAATAGTGTTTGTCCCTACACTATCAAAGACCACATGGTTGACTTGTGACTTTGTTTGACTTTAGTTTTGTCATGTTGAAATAGTGTAACTAGTTTTGAGTATTTTCATTATGAAAATATGAAATTAAGACAAAAGGAGGCTGTAAAATGTTTCAAGTAACAATGGTTAAGGGATAATGTTGGAAAGTTATGAGCTTTATTTGTTACAACACTATAAATCTATAACTTTAACACTAAAAGAGAAACTATACTACTAAAGTTTCTTCTACAACAAAAATTAATAAAATCATACATTTTCAATAAATAATTTCATCATTAGTGAAACTAAAGTTTTTGCTACAACAAAAATTAGTAAAATCATACAATTTTCAATAAATAATTTCATCATTAGTGAAGACATAGTTTTGAAAAACAATTTATTCAACACCATTTCAAAATTTTGTCCTAACATAATTTAACAAACACCTGATTTTAGTAGTTGTAGTTTAGTATTCTACTAAAATCAACTTGATTCAAACTATCAAAACAATATGAATTGATAAGAACAATTTTTACCTGAATGTATCAAAACATAAATTAATATTCATCAACATTTTCAAAAGATAAAGTTTTGTCACCGCAGAACGAAGCACACTTTAAATCTATATTTAGAATTGATCTGTTTTACTTAGTATTCTTAATTGTGTCTGCTTTATTTGCAATTAATGTTCCTATTTTTATTTATTTAGTGTGAACCCATGCTAGTTTTATTGACCCTATATGTGAACTAAGAGAAAGTATAGATCCTAGCTTTCTTTCTAGTTTAGCCTTTCGGTGGTCCAATTTATAGATATGGGTATCAAACAAAATGACAAAAATGATAATGTGACATATGACAACATAAATGACTACCCTCCTTCCTTTGTTTTGTGATGTTCCATTTTGCTTTGTTTTTTTCTGTCTTTTTGTTTTTCTTGTGAGTGTGAGAGAATATGGACTTGAATACTCTCTGCGGCATGTAGTTGAAGGCAATTGATTATGAGAGTGATGTAGAAATAGTATTTGTTTTCTACTATCGGATTTTGGTTTTTTCTGATTTAGTTATGGACCACATTTATCCAACTTGGTCATTATTTTCTTTTATATCAATGTCACCTTTGTATCAAATGGAAACATAGAAAATACTTTCTTGTTACTGCTTGTGTAAAATGTGATGGCTTTGATCATGCCAAAATCATTTGCTTTTATCAAATTTGTATACCGGAATAAATTGATTAAGTAGTTACTTTGAAAAGTATCTGATAGTAAAAATGTATAAAGTAGCACAGAGAGTTTAATTTAAAGCTTAATCTGCTTGTTTCATGTAAATTTTAGAATCCATAAGCAAAGTCCAATAGTGATGAATCTTGCAATTAAATGTACAAATTACACTAAAATTTATCATACCTGCTATGGTGCTTAGGGGTGGGCATAGTTTAGTTTGGGATGAAAACTAAACCGAACTAAACTGAATTGTTTGCTAAATTTAAAACAACTGAACATAACTGAATTGTCTGTGTTTCGAACTGAACTGAACTGTTTATTATTGGTACCTTTGAAAAAAATATGAAAAAAAAAACAAACGAAATGGAATTTTAGTTACCGAACCGTTTCGAATCGAACTGAACTATTTTGAACCGAGCTGAACTGTTTCAGTTCAGTTTCAGAAATGTTAGTAATAGTTCAGTTCGGTTTTTTGGTTTTTTTCGCCCACCGGTGCTGGCCCATCCATTTTTCTCATCTTGTGAAATTGCAGCAGCTGGTGCTGAAACTCATGCAACTATATTCTAGTCAACATACAAACACAAGATTGGTAAATTTGACAAAAATAACTTCTGCAATTATTGATGTAAGTGTAGTCAGTCTATATATGTCATCTTCAAATCAGTTTATAGAGTTTGGATTTGTAAAGAAATGAATATACAAAATTTAGAATTCATCCCTAACTCTTCGCACTAGAGCCGACTTGTTTATTTCGTCTTCCATAAACTCACAGACCTTATTCTTGGGCCTAATTTCACTTTAGTACCATCTCACATGCCCCACAATTTATCCTA
>Ga0315913_1005631_pt1 | contig 15175 bp, 12 predicted proteins | sample MpolsnodulesMG_FD_207736 | JGI IMG/M metagenome (GOLD analysis project Ga0315913, IMG submission 207736) | Medicago polymorpha root nodule microbial communities from Los Angeles, California, United States - small nodules | ecosystem: Host-associated > Plants > Roots > Nodule | place: USA... | reverse complement strand
TTTTTAAATTAAACGGAGAGTATATATTAAGGATAATAGCATTAAATAATTCAAAATTAGCTATTTTTGTTTACAATAAAGACCAAGGTTTAAAACTTTCTTTTTCGTGTTATGCACATGAAAATGTTATAACCGGTTAACTTCAAAGTCGATACAACTGCAAAATTTACGTTTGAAAATTAATTTTCAACTATATATAAAAACTATTATACAACCACCAAAATTGAATATAGAATTACAACAACATGGTGACATACAAGACAAGGCAAGCAAGAAAATTGATGATAATTTGTGAAAGGTCCCCAAGGCTGATCAGCAATGGAGAGATATCAGTGGCCATTGAAGAAGGAATGAGCTTGTTGAATAACAGCTCCATCCACTTTGTTTTCCCCAATTGTCCCATGAATGTGTGGTGAGTGTTGACTTTTCTAATGAAGAAGGTAACATCAAAAGTGTGGCAATAATACAAAGATCTAAATGTATTAACATCTATGGAGAGGAGCCGGGTGTAAGTCAGGTGTGCGATAGTGTATATGATCGTTATGCGGCAATGGTCCGTCCTGCATTGGTGAAAACGTAAGTACCAGAGTGTTTTAAGGAAAAAGATGAACAAAGTTACAAAGGAGTTATGCAGTAGGGGTGAAAGTACCACTTCGAAGTCTACTTGGAATGGCTTCAGAAAGTCCTCAAACATTACTGGAGACAGTTGTTTCATTTTTTCTTCAATCTCCTGTCGAAACATAGCTTTCATATAAGAGAAAAGGATGGAAAAAGAAGCGATATATTAAGGCCAAAAGCATCAAACTATAACTGAATGGAAAAATAGGCTTTGATTCGGTCATAAGTTTGATTATTGGCACTCCCTTTCTTCATAACTAGATTTCAATTTACACCGGAGGTAAAGTAGGAATATGCATAACTCTCAAGCCTCCATTGAACATCTTATAAAACAATTCTTCATTTGAAACCCTTTCAGGTAGTTTACTCTTTAACATAAAAGGAAACATAGCTTACAAATCCAGTTATTCTTGACTTCTCCAATAGTTCTCTTGCAACCATGTCCACGATGTGTTTATTATCCCTCAAAGCATTCATCGCAAGTTCTTCGGTTTCTTCAATGTACTGTCACGGTATATCAAAAACTTCAAACCATTGTTTATGTAATTAAGAAATAATTGAAGTATTGGGATCACATCAGTGTTCCATTTACATGCATGATAATATTTGTGTCAACATCTTATAATACACACCATTTGCGTAGATCATGAGGCTTTATTATATTCAAGAGTGAAGAATTTGAAAAAGTTTAGAGTTTCTTTAAAATGTGATACAAGAATGATAGAAATAGAGTAAATAAATATTACCTTTGTCAACTCCCGTGTAAAGAGCTCAGATAACTCCACTGACATCTTTGTAGAAACTACTTGAGGATCATCCCACTAATCATGATTGTAAAATAAAATCAAACATTAATTTGAGTTCACAGAACAAAGAGTGGTAAACACAGAACAGATTTCTGTTTCAAAGAAGGATTTACTCTATATTTTATCAAATCATCATCTGAAGCATCTGGTTGATCAGCTAAGCCAACCCTTTTAGTTAAACCTATTAACCCCAACCTTTTATTTTGAGGGCTGATTACCATCTCCCGAGCAATCTGAAATTAAATTTAAGAGAAAGAAGTCAACTGATTAAATCCAAATAACGTATATTACCAATGCATTTACATGCCATGATTAAATTTAATTTGATACATTTTCAGCATTAATCGTTTACTAGTTGGTATATCTGCCAAAATGATAAATCACAAGTTGCCACTGGTAAAATTGTAGCGCAAGCTGGGTCTTAGGGTGAGAGAGGAAGATGGGAAAAGATTTGCAAATGTCTTAAACATCTATTTTTGGTTTCAACATCAACTTTCTGTAATTTTTTATATCAAGAACAACAAGGCTGCAAGTCAAACTGAATCCCATGATTATAATTTAGAAGCACCTTGAATACATAGTTTTGGTGCAGCGTGTTTACTTAGGTGATGAAGGATTTGATGTGGAGGTGGAGGAAGGAGACGGCAGAAAAAGAATAAGAACGCAGATATTAAACGGAACAGTGGTAAAGCCTAGTGGAGGGGAGGGGGTTGTTATATTTTGGTGGAATTTTTTTATCTAAGGGTTGAAAAAGGTCTTGCAAGGTGCAAAACCTATCCAATTGATACAACATATAAAGAGCCATAGTGTTTACCTTTGTTATCTTTTCGAGATCATCCCTTCCTCCATCAGTAATATTCTCGCCAAATATAACATGTTCAGCACATCGACCGCCATGAGCAACTACCATTTTCATCTTCAAGTAACCAAAAGTTGTATAACCTTGGTTTACCATATCTTCTCGAGGATTGAAAACAGATATTGCAGTTTCCTGCTTAATTCGAACAGAAGTTCAAACAAAGCCATGAAAACAGTAATCAAATACCGTCACATCGTGTATTGCTATGACCAGATATCAAATCATACCTTACCACCGGGCAGGAGCTGTGAAAATGCATGCAAATCAAACCTAGGAAACAAGTGAGCAAGCACAATATGACCGGCTTCATGTACAGCAAGCAGTCTCCTTTTTTCAAAAGATACCTATAGCACAGCAAAATAAATCAATACATAATTTTTCACTATGTCAAGTCCACAGTCAAAATAACTAACAAAGATAGACATACTCTTTCTTCACACTTCTTCTGCTCATCCTCGGTGATAAGGACACCCATACCCTCAAGCAGTTGTTTATCTAATACATCGGTAATGTCTTGCTGGAATATTTTTGGATGCCCATTTCTCACCTGAAACCAACAACTTTGTATGATTTTGTAATATAAAGGAAACATAAACGCTATAATTTTAATTACATGTTTCGTCGTAGATTACTTCCAAATTAACAATTTCAAAAAGTTTTCCTTGCCAAAATGAATGTAATATACTGAAAGTGTTATGCAAAGATTTCTAGTCACGCAGATGAGATGACATATACATAACTACCATGTAATTGAAATTCCCAACTGTAATTTTAAAATTATTCATAAGATGTATATTTTTTCATTTATAACATGAAGTAATCCAGAGAAACGTCTTAGTAAAAAGAAATTAAATAAGAGTGCAAGGGCGGCAATAAATTGTGAAGTGAAGATATAAGAAAGCAGTTTTATGCAAAAAAATATGCTATTGGTATAAAAAAAGTGTACTGGAAATTAGAGCAGCAGCTCAATGAAGAAAATAAGTTATTGCATGTTGGTTCCAACTCAAGATAAAATACAGGGTGAATCATCAACTCAAAATGCTGTTGCCAGCAAAGAATATTTACCAACAAGGTCACCTTGTTGTACCAATTAACAAAAAGGTCATTGGAAAAAGACAAAACAGCAATAAAAGAAGGTTAAATATATTGATTGAAGACATGTATATGTTTTTTATTCCTAAAAATAGTGTTTGTTTCCAAGTTCTCCCCACTTATATTTTTATTTTCATTATTAACATTAAAAAAGTGTGTCCAGGGTCCCTCACTGTGGACTAAAAGTATATCATTTTGTATTTGTAATTATTAAAACTAAGAATGAATAAAATTCAAATAGAATACTGGTAAAATTCATATTGCAGCATAAACCTACCGACATTATCGCTGCTTCATTGACAAGGTTTCTAACATCTGCTCCAGAGAATCCAACAGTACGGAAGACAAGCTGTTCAGGGGCAGAGAAAGAGGAGAGTTAGGAAAAAAACAGATCAGGTACTGTTGTTTGTTACTATTGTATGGATTATTCGTATATGGTCACAAAACCAAATATAAATCTCTTTGGCACACTCCCCAAATATTAATTCTACCAAATTGCTTAAAGGTCAATTTATTGAATATTAATTCTTATAAATCTCTTAGGCACACTCACAAAATATTCGATCGAAAGCACTGCATGTGATATCCAGAAACTTATACGAAACTAAACTTTCTACTGTATATACTACACTATTGCTCAACGCACACATCTTTTAACTGCCCTTTTTATTTTATTTTTATTTTAAATGGAGATACCTACCTTATGCATGCTTACCTTGTAATATTTCTCATAAAATACATAACCTAACTCTAATTTATACTTAGTTTTCTTTTAATTAACTAGTCTATTTTTATGGACTTTGTTGAACATAAATCTCGATCTTCATATTATAGGATTATTGTATAGGCAATATTGTATCGTATCACATCATGTGAATAGGAATTGTCAAAGAGCCCCACATCGGTTGAGAGATGGCCTGAATATTGTTTATAAGTGGGGGCAATCCTCACCTCGCAAGCTGGTTTTGTAAGGTTGTGTTAGGCCCAACCACCATTTCTAAGAGGAATAATATCTCCTATATATATATATATTTTTTTTTTATTTATTGCCTTGAGCCCATATAAAAACCAACTCTGTTGTGTAGTTGAGACACATGGTTTCACAATGTTATGCCTCTATTGTCTTTTATACAACAGACTAAAGTAATTAAGTACTCCTCTAAATGATGATGTGTTTATTTAGAAAAGATAAGAAATCAGCTGAGTTCAATTCAGAGAGGAAGAGAGATAGCGGTGAACCAAATATACAGATAACACATATACCTTTGAGAAATTCACATCGTCTGCAAGTTGCTTTCCAGAACTATGAACATCAAAAATTTTGATTCTTTGTTTTGCATCAGGCAAACCAATGTATAGACGACGATCAATTCTTCCAGGTCGAACAAAGTCAAGATCTAACTCATCTGCTCTATTTGTGGCACAGATAAATATGACCGCTTGTCTGAGGGATACACGGTCAATACCAGTTTTTTCCTTCCTAAAGACAAGTACAAAAGTCATTAAAAAGAAGATATAATCAAGATGCAAAATTGTTCTTAAAATGGACCTTCGTACAAAACAATAAGACGGAAATACAGGAAATTAAGATGACATCACATATACAGGGTGGATTAACTAGTTGCCAAATTGATGTTTCTTCGACACAGACCATCAAGAGTTACTTAAAATGGCAACAGCTATGTGTTGAGAAGTATGTAATACCATAGGCAAAAAAACCAAATAGGGTGTAACAGCATCTACAAGGATTAAATCTTCATGATATTATAAAATACCAATTCTATTTTCCAGATTTAACAAGGAAAACAAAATGAACTTTTTTAGAAAACAAAATGAACCTAACTAAAAGAAAAATGGTCAGAAATCTCATTGGAGGCGCCATCACATGTGCGGAGGTTTTTGAAAATGATGACACTTGAATTTGGTAGTGTGTTTGCAAGCGGTTTAGCTGGCCTCTGAACCTGAAACCTCAATGTAAGGTAGACCAGGAGATTCTCACAGGAAAAAACAATCCAGCAATAGAAGGTGGAAACCAAAAAGGAATCACAGTTGTTGAAAAATTGTCATCGGAGAATAATGGGTCCTCCAGGTAGGCACAGTTTTTACGATTTCCTATGTCAGGTTGAAGATACCATGTTCACTGAGATAAAATAAAGGTATGTGTGTTGAAAGTGTGACTCTCAACTACAAATCAGAGTCTGTTTTATATAGACTTGCAGCAATAGCAATTACAAAATAAATATTGGAGATTTGATCCTATTTACATATTTTGATAGGACTATATTAAATCCATACAATAATTACAAATTTCAAAACATAGTAATAACTTACTCTCCATCAAGCTGTGTAATAAGAGCCTCAAAAGTAGCCTTTCTACGTGGATCCTTCCTAGTATGTTTTCCAGCAATGGCATCTATTTCATCCACAAACACAAAACAAGGTGCCTACAGAAAGAAAAAGAAAAGGAAAAAAAGTATATTTATAATCTATCTTGCTCAAAACAGCACTCATTGAATGAAATGACAAGAGCTTAGAGTGTTAGGCATTATATATGTTGAGGGGAGTAAAGTGTCAAATTCATTTTCCTATTGATGCAATATTTAATTACAACTTATATTTAGGGATATTTACAATAGTCAACATTTCCATTTTCTGTCACAAGGCTATAGTGGGATGGACTCGGGGCAAACAGTTAAAAAATATGTATTCATATTTTCAAAATTGTAATCAAAGATTTGCAACAAGTTAAAAACATCTAAGTTCGATTTATCTGACAAAAAAATAATCTCAACATGAGCATCTCTAACCAAGATTAAGCAAAAACAAAAAAAATGAAAAGACCATCATTGTCTTTTGAAATTGCATTTGTATTAGAAGTGGCAAGTGCTTAGTTTCTTACATTTCTCCTTGCAAGGGAGAACATCTTATTAATCTTAGCTGCTCCACTCTTTTCACTATCTGTGAACTCAGCGCCAGAAGCAAAAATAAAAGGCAATCCACTTTGTTTTGCAAGTGTCCTTGCAAAAAGTGTTTTTCCTGTTCCTGGAGGTCCAGAGAGTAGAACACCCTGCATGTGTTTGTTCATTAAACAACTCACCTAGTATTGTACATCACTTCAAAAAATTGTCGACAATGATTGACCATGCAAAGATCAAATATTTTACCCGAACAAACTTCACATCCCTTTCATAGAACTGCATAGGATTTCTCATATAGATCATCAACTCATCAAGCAGATCCCAAACATCACCTCCCAACACAACTTCCTTGGACATAGATTTTGTTTCACCAACATCTCCAACTGGCTGACAAACATGAAAATAAATTAGTAATGGAACATTTATAGAACCAGATACTGAATTTAAATTTGGATTTTGTGCATCAGCCTTTAAAACTTAGGGGGGCAACAGTATTAATACAGAAATTGAAGTAAAAAATGTGTACCTTGCCAACAGAAAAGATCACTAAATCAATACATAAAGTGAAGTAAATATGTATCTCTTTCTAATCTTAAACATGTGTTTCTTTTTCCTCTCAAAAAACTCTTTTGGACATGAAACCACGGTACGTTGATAGGACTTAAAAATATATTTTAAATGGCTAAGATGAACAAACAAGGGACACATTTTATGAAGGAAAAAAAACAACTAAATGATGTAATTTTGATTTGAAATCTATTCCCTACAGTTTATAAGGTTTCAAAAGCTTACCAGAATGAAATTTTCGGCATGAACCATATCGAAGAGTTGATTATACTTCTTGTAAAGAAAACGATTGGAAGTGATGTGCAGAAGGGCCAAAGACTGCTTCATAAGAATTAGAATTAGTATTCCAGGTAAAAATGCAATCGCAACCTTGAGAAAATAATGGATCTGTTGCTTCTGAAGGATATCTACTTCCACTCCAGATGCCGCAATAATCTCAAAAAGATAAGGATCAAGAGGAATATCAACCTACAGAGAAGAATTGTGTTACAACATATTCTTTATAGATTTGATATTTCTAATCAGCAGTATCAGCTTGTAAGCAACTTACAACATATTCCAATGGGAAGCCTTCTTTCATTGTCACATATAATCTTTTCATGTCTTCGGTAAAGATAACAGCTTCTACCTGTCCAAAAGAATATTGCTTAGCAATTGCCTCCTAACCTAACTTGTTGAAAACTTTGTGCATAAGACTTAACTAGATATAAGGATTCATATGTTTGTTAGAAAACAGGAACATTGTACCTCAAATTTCAAATGTATAGTCAAATTCATTATAATTACTAATTTGACTTAAAATCCTAAGAGTTTACTGTGGCAGAGTTACTTGGTTTGTGCAACCTATGGTGTCTATTAGTTGCATATTGTTGAGCTTGAGCTGTGTAACAGGATTCGGTTATGACAGAATCCGGACATCACCCTCAGATATTGGTGGATACAAAGCTAAGAAGTATCAGAATTATTCTTTTTGCTTTTTAAAAAATATTTCACCTGATACATATGAGATACTTCACGGATACAATCGGATATGTATCCTATGAAACATAAGGGTATAAGATGAGACTAGGTTGGTGGAGTTGTTTCTTGATGAACCAAACTTACAAGTCATGCTTTTTATGAATGATGGTAATGGGGACAAGAGACTGAATCAGTTAGAAATATACAAGATTTGTTTTGAGTTTTTTTAATACTTCTTTTTGTTGATATCCTAATGTAGGGATTAAAATATATAATGATTATATGAAAACTCTACAATTTGTGTTTTGATCACAAGTATTGTTTTTTATAGATTTATGTAAAAGAAGAATGATCGATGCATCTTTCTATACAAGTATTTTTAGGCTTAATTGCATGTTTGGTCCCTTATGTTTATTTTAGGTTTCATGTTGGTCCCTTGTATTTTAAAAGTTTCAAGTTGGTCCCTTGTGTTTTAAAAGTATCAAGTTGGTCCCAAACGTTACTCTCATTGGAATAAGTTAGTCCCTCTGTCACTTAGCCATTTAGAGATCCGGGTTGAGAATACGAGTGTTCGAATTTAACATAATTACAAAATCAGTTTTAAAACAATTTTTTATTTTTTTGTTTTATTAAACTCAATATTATATGGCAGAAAGTACCAACTTATTTCAAGGTGAGTAACATTTTGAACCAATTTAAACTTTTAAAACATAAGGGACCAACTTGAAAGTTTTAAAACAAAAGGGACCAACTTAAAACTTAAAATAAACATAAGAGACTAAACATTCAATTAAGCCTAATTACTATTTATAAAACGTATCTAGGCCATATTGTATCCTAAATTTTCAAAATTCTCACGTATCTACGTATCTGTATTGCATCATATCACACCCGCACCCATACTGTATATCCGGACTTTGTTTAAACCTAAGACCACTTTCACAGTTGAAATCTTCTTGTTCATTGCCCCCACATAGGTACATCTTATGATACTCATTAACTATGGTTCTTATGTAGTTAATTGCTGTAAATATGATATATGATTAGCCCTTGATCAGCTCATGTGCCTAGTATAAATATAACTGGATCCGTGTACACAATATACACCATTTCTCTAAAATCTTTTCTGTTTCAAAGACATCCTATCTACCCATGGTAGTGGGGATATAGTGTTTCTTACATGAAGAAAATAATGGTTAGTCATATGAATTAATTCTTTCCCAATTCATCAGTTCACCTAAGTATTATAGAGGTTGTATTCTATAGTTCAATCCGTGTTTTTCATATACTCAAACTCGAACGAATGTATACCTAAAAGCCTAAGATTTTAATTCACTTTCTTGTTACTTTGTACATGGCATATACTCATGCATGGTAACTACCGACCCTCACCACCATTAGACTTGAACTAACTCTAATTGCATGCATACTACTTGGAAACTAAGAGGACCAAATTATACACAATAGCCTATACATTCTGTTTGGTCAGATGATATATAAATATTCTTGTAAGGAAAGAGAATATAAAGGGCAATAGAATTATATACACAAACCCACCTCCGAACTATCAAGTTTGTCAAGAAAGTAATTATAAGGAAGTTTAGGACGATATTTCCACCACCTCTTAGCTATCCACAGAGCCCTTGTTCCCTGAGTGGTTGTCACCTTTTCTACCACTTCTTTGCGAAGACTATTTTCAACCTCTTTCATGTCAAAATCAACTTCATATTTGGCATCTAACGAATTTAATTGCTCAACAAGACGTTCTTTTCCAAGGATTTCCCTCCATTTATGAAGTCTCTCACGCCATGTGCCCTCAGTTTGAACTTCGCCTGCTTTGGAACATGAAAATGTACTTCATTAAGAATTAAAAAAAAAATCCAATTCCCAATAGAATTGCTGTATTTATATTATGACCATAACCATCCTAGTGATATGTAAGTAACCTCAGTAAGGAGAAATTTAGAAGGGATACATGCAAATCCTAACAAAGAGAGGACTAGGTCAGCCTCAAAGATAAGATCATTAACGGTACTCCAATCCAAAAGACACGACCTTCGTTATTTTCCAACATCCAGACCCTATCTCACATGGTGGAGTCATCTAAATGGATCAATGAAGTTAAGGAAGTTCTACATTTTGGTAACCTAAGACAATTGTGCAAATGTAAATTGAAATTGCAGTTCATTCAGGAAAATTGCATTATCAAGTAATCAAGTAATATTTTTGACACAGCTATAATCATCATGGTTTACATTTAGAACTTCCCACAAAACAAGGTTTAATAACCTTTTCTACAGTTATTCCAATTTTAAAATTATGTGGCAAGTCAGCGGAGTTGATTGTATAGTCTCGAAAGAAATTTGTTAAATACCAGTTTATGTTTTGTATGTGAAATCAAACTACAAGAAAGACGATGATAGTCCAGTACTTGCAGCATACACTTTTATCGGTATCATCTTATCTTAATACAGAGGACACGAGGAAATAAATTGTTATCAGTAATGATGCTGTGCAATATTACATCTCAACTCATAATAACAACTTCTCTATATATCCAAAATGAAAAACAAAGATCATGAGACAAAGTAAAAAATATATATATTAAAAACAAAAATCAAATAATAATATAAAAAATGAAAGTAAAAATTGTATAAATTAAAGAGAACCTGAGATGGCCAGGTCTTTGGTTAATTCTTTCTTCTCTTCACTGTTTAACCTTTCTTCATCCCCAACAATTTGTTTTACATGATCATCAGAAGATTCCTGATCATCCTCCCATGCATCCTCTCCAACAAAAGTGGAATCATGAACACGTGTTCCATCAGGTCTCTCAATAAACTTTTTAATTTTCAGGCCTTTTGGCATTGTCTTTCTCCACATAGCCTTCTTAAATCTACAATTAAATGACGAAAACCTTGGTTAAATGGATACAACACATTAAATGATTCAGTACATGAAATTGATTTCAGTTTAGTATTCAGATAGGCCAGCAATTGTTTTAACAATAGCAAGAAGCTTTTGGGGGTTTTAAGGGCAATGTCAAAATTAGACGCAAGAAAATACACAGACAATGATTTATAAGTACTAGCATCATTAATGTTGTAGTGTTTTTTAGTTCATGGAGAAGTTAAGTTACAGTTGAGGTTACATACTAGATTTTTGGTCACTGTAATTGTAACCTCTGCAGGCAGCAAATGCAATGCCAGTTACTGTGAAAACAGGTTCAAAAAATTTCAAGCTTCTGGCCATGAAATTTTATTTTTGAAATAAAAAAATACAATATTATTTCTATAAGCTGATGCAATTGCTGCAAATACATGGTGGATGATTTTTTGAGGATATTTGAAACCCCCCACAATTCGACGTGATGGCAAATGCCATGCCACAACTACTATTTCTTTACAGGAAAATGTTGTTATAAGTAAATTAGTGGCTATGTTAGTTTCGAGTGTTTGAACTCTAGACAACCTGGTTATAACTCCTCAACTACTATTACGGCTGCATTAAGTAGCACAGTCCTCAATTTGAAACCATGGGTGTAAAATACATCATTCATCGAATGTCAAGGCCAAGATAACGGAACACTCAACATCAAGCATGTCTTGGTCAAATCAACAAGACAGCATGTAGTTCAAAGAGACGAGCTACCCACATTCTCTTTTGAACACTCTCTAATATTGTCTTGTTTTAGTAACTAGAGCTCTACTGAATAGGATTTAAGTAGTGAATGAATATTATACATTCCGAAAGAGAAAAAAAAGTTTGATAAATGAACAACTTAATTTCTAAGAGAATTATAACCAACAGTTTGATATGTCAAAAGTGTATATAACAAACGAATGCCAAACGTATTGAATAAACAAGGCTTGACTTACCTTCTGATGTTAGTCGGGGATGGCTCAGGAATTAACGCTTCCATGTAGGCTTCAGTCGACTCTTTCCTCTGGCGGTTTAGGAAAGGTGCTTGAATTGCTACAAATACTCCTCGACAAGCAAATGCTACAACAAATATATACAGAACTAAAGCACCGATTCGCCTAGGTTCCCAGTTCTTGACATTCTGGTATAAGAATAAACTACATTGTGTAAGTTCACATTTAAAAAGAAATACATGATAACAAAAGTAACTGGAGCCAATTATACGAATAAAGCAAGCAATCTACTTCTGCAATCCTGGTCCAACAGTTTATATAACATCTCTTTCAGTCAAAACAAATTTATCAGGACACAAATGGTTCTAGGATAGAAAATACATAATAAATGCCAACAAAGTCAATCCCATTCATTAAACAAATGCAATGCTATCCTATCCTATCAATCCTATCAGGTATGTAAAGAAAATGAGAGATACTATGGCCCTGTTTGGATAAACAGTTTAATTAAGTGTTTAGATCATACGCGTGAATCATATAAGAGCTTATGTATAAGCTACTTCTATAACAAAAGATAAAATCAAATCAAAAATAATGTGTATAAGCTGTAAGCTTTTTTCATAAGCTATCCTAGAGAACTTATTGAAATAAGCCAAAAACAGCTTATAAACATATCATAAGTTGCTTCCATAAGCTCTCTTAAACAGTCATGTGAGTGCTTATGTCAATAGATAAGCTCAAATAATCGTATCCCACTCATCAAACAAATGCATTGAAATCGTATCATATCCTTTTTCTTTTAAGAAAAAATTATCATATCATATCCTGTCAAGTATGTAAAGTAAATGACAGATATTTACTATATGGTGCGAAAATTTTAAAAGAAACTGAGAAAAATATACATCCAGACTGCGGTTTTATTTTTCAAAAAAAAATCCAATGAAGTGTAAAATTCATACAACTGAGCAGAAATCATCTTTCTTTCATGCAACCAGTTTTCATATTGTTTCGTGTTTTCCAAGGTCATAAGATAGATTATCTTGGAAATGGAGGCAATCTCACAAAAATATTGGCTTTTGTTCATTCACTCTCTTATGTAGCACTTGCCTACCTAAGACATCATTTTCTTTTTTCAATTTAAGTAGCCTAGCAGCGAAGTTGTCACACACAAGAAGCGGAGAATTGCGGGTTTGAACCCACACCCCAGCATGTCAAGTGTCCCTGCAACCTTTTACCATTTAAGTTGTACTTACGGAACTATAACTAGCATTTTCTAGTTTCACTTATAATGACAAAAATGTCACCTTATTTCCTATTCACATTTTTATGTTCAATACAACAGATACTGAAAATAAAATTTGTTACTATTATCAGTCCCTAACAAGTAACAAGTATACCAACACACAAACATCATCCCAATGAAAACAAAACAATCTTAAACAAACCAAACACTTTTAGGGTCTGTTTGGATTGACTTATTTGAGTTTACCTACCGGCATGAGTTTTGTGAGAACTTACGAAAACAGCTTATGACCAATGTCTGGTCATAAGCTGTTTTCATCTTATTTCATAAGTCCTCAAAGATAGCTTATGAAAACAGTTTACAGCTTACACAGTAACAATTTAACTTTCATTTACCTTTTTCTATATAACTAGCATATACACACGCGTTTGTGCTATAAGCTGCAAATAAGTTGCTTATCCAAACACGGACTGAATTCTATATCATATCACAGTATGAATGAAACTAACAACAAAAGTTAAAATCTCATTACCTTCCAATTCTCGAACCGGTTCCAATCAACAAACTCATCCAAACTCGGAGTTCTCAACTCACTTCCAACCTTCCTCACACCATCCACAAACTCACCTACCTTCCCAACCCCATCTCCCAAATCAACACCTGTCTCTTTCTTCACCATATCCCTATATTTCACCAAAAACCGCCTCGAAGCGCGGTCCAACGACTCTGACCAAGATGACCCATCAGCGCCATTTGGGTCTCCTGTAGATGAAGCTCGAAGCTTGAGCTTTCTGCGATGGTTACTGAAGCGTAGCGTGAAAAAGTTAGGATTTTGAAGAGATGGGGTTAGTGGTGATGATGAAAGAAGAAATGGGTTTGAAGCGTTTGGAAATTTGAGAGCCATTGATGGATTTTTCTACATAAAGCAGTAGCTTCTTGGCTTCATTTTTGTAGGGAAGATGATTTTGGAATTTTGGGGTTTATGTTATGTTGAGGATGAAGGGGTTTATCCATCATCTTTTGTTTCATTTGTTTAACTAATTAATATTAATTATATCAAAAATAATTAAATTGATAATATAGTGTTTCTGTTAAATAATTTTGTAAATGATAAATATGTTTTTTTTTCCTTGTAAGTTGTAAATATATCAACTTTTTGATTTATATCTCTAAAATTTTCAATCATAACATTTGGTCTTAAATTCAAATCAACTCACGTGTAACATTTATATTTTTTGGTTAAATATTTTTTGTCTTTATAAAATATACTAAATTTTGGTATTAATCCCTCTAAAAAATTTATTCCCCTTTTAGTCCTTCAAAATATTTCAATCTCCATTTTTCGTCTCTACTTTTAATTCAACTCATGTGTAGCTTTCCTATTTTTGAATGAAAATCTTTAGGAATGTCTAAAATATTAAAAGAATCTCTCTCAAAAATAATTAAAAAAATTTAACCAAACCAAACATAAATTAAATATGAATTTTTTATGTTTTATATGTTGGTTCATCAAGAAACAACTTCACCAACCTTGTCTTACCTTATACTAATATCTTTCACAAGATGTGTATCCGTGAAATATTTCATATATATCAGTTGAAATATTTTTTATAAAGTCATGACCATGGTTATGGATATTGATTATTATTTGTCCTCCTTTAGTCTAGAACCGAAACTTGCTTTTGTTATCTCCAACCAAGGACGGTTTCACTGTCCGGCGACCTCGGACGAGCGCTGGACTCGATCGATAATTTTTGCACATTAGACTCAACCCAAAAGCCCATAAACAAACTAACAAAAAGAAAAATTTGGGAAAAATCTGAACATTCTCACACGCAAATAGGCTCGGAAAAGACATTTATCTCCTAATTTTATTTAACACACTATTGACGGGTTCACCTATCTTATTTTAAGGGGTTAATTGTTCAAATTGACTCTGTAATATACATTATGTCTGAAAAATGACCCTGTAAAATACAAAACATATATTCTAGCTTGTAACTTAAATTTCTTATTTTTGACCACCCTATAATATACGCGTAGTCTAAAAATGTGACCTACAGGTTAAATTTTTTCACTTTTTTTTTATACATGTTTAGCACGTTAAAATATAGCTTTACACAAAAAATTAAATTTCTTCGACCAGGGATAAATTAATTGTGAATTTTTATTCCCTCATAATTATGAATTTCTTAAACAATTTATAATTAATTTGTATCTCGTTTATAAACTACAAA
>Ga0315913_1005630_pt1 | contig 15177 bp, 5 predicted proteins | sample MpolsnodulesMG_FD_207736 | JGI IMG/M metagenome (GOLD analysis project Ga0315913, IMG submission 207736) | Medicago polymorpha root nodule microbial communities from Los Angeles, California, United States - small nodules | ecosystem: Host-associated > Plants > Roots > Nodule | place: USA... | reverse complement strand
TAAACAGGCCAGGCCAGGCCAGACTTAAACAGGCCAGGCCGTAGGCCCTGTAGGCCGGTCTGGCCTATTCCCAACCCTACTTCCAATGAATCAGATTCCACTATGTTATTACATTACATCTTTCTATTTTTAGTCCAACAGCAATTCATGCAAAGATTCTAACTCTGTCACGTCTACACCAAACTACAGCAAATGATAGCAATTGTTGCCTTGACAATTGGATTATGATGTACTGGTGAAAATTGAAGCTAACTAGCAATGGTACACATGTGTACTCGTATTTTTCCAGTGCCTTGAACTTGGATGAATGTACAACCATACATGTTGAATTAATTATCATCTACTGTCATTCCTTATTCGTCATCATCAGCGTCACCTTTTGTTTGTGTACTGGTGCTCCAACAATCACGCTCCATAGTGTGAGCCGACTATCTCCATTCACACATTTGAGACCCGTGTCGTCGGATCCAGAAATTTTGAACAGTAGACGTATCATATATAAAAATTTGTAGCATTATAAATATAAATATCTTTATATAAGTAATTAAACAATCATTTAACCAGTCATCTCTAATTCGATTTCACATTTAATTCTTAATAATATTCATAAAGTCTTGCTAACAAGTGCGTTAAAGAAATAATTTATAAGTTTAATGTAAAATAAAATTGTTTTTTAAAGATCCAATGTGTTGAACTATCAAATCTCAAAAGATTTTTTTTTTCTTTGAGCTTCTTAACAAGTGTTCTGAGAGCATCCACACTGAAGAAATTTATTTTTTAATACTTAAATTGGTCGCATGTGTTCACATCACTCATTTATAATTATACATTGGATTCTACATATTCATGCTATCAAGAAAGGATTTGTGATACATATGATGGGATGGAGATTCTCACGAGAGAATTTTTCACCGGATGAAATCGAGTGTACATCTCCACCATTCAAGGGCTACTTAATGATTTTTGACCAGATCAAGTCGTGGAAAATGTGTGGTTGTGATTCCACTACACTCTCGGGTCACCGGATACAATCTGCTTGCCAAATGATGATAGATGTGGACCAAGAGAGAAAGAATTTGTGATAAATGTAGGTCATGTGGTCAAAATGTCAAGTATTGATTAGTTATAGCACTACTAAAAACAATTCTAAAAACTTTGCGTAGGCTTAAGCCCACACATGCTACAACATACATCATTCCCTCCCTGGTGACACATCCGTAGACATCAACGATCGTTCAATCAATTAGGTTGAATTCATATTTGATATATTAAATTATGAAATAACAATTTAAATTTACATTCTATCAAATAAAACAATTTAAATTTACATTTTTCATAATTTGATATTAAATTAATCAAATGACAATTGATATTCCGGGCCACATGAATATGAAATCCCTTAATTGTTTGGCCTGAGGTATGGATTTCTAGTTCGGATGCATCTGGACTCAATTTGAAAGAAATGCAAAAATTAAAATGAATGAACACCAACAATAATTTTTTGTTTAACTTATTAAGATGACTTACAGTTAGTCTAGACACAACAAGTAAAGTGTGTGGTTGATACGATACATTTTCAGGGGTTCAAGTTGTGTGTAGTCACAACCTTATGATTGCATGTAGTTATACACACATGTATTTTGGCTGCTCTATCAAGATGAATTGATCCGTATTTCCAAATCAAAATTTTAGCTTTTAATAAGATAAAAAAACAACTTTAAAATTTGGATCATTCAATCAAGACCGATCGTCTGAGATGTGCGTGCCATGTGGTTACAATGCATCCAATCTAAGAGATATATTTGTACGGTCACAACCCTAATCTTAACAATACACAAATGTTTTCCCTAATTTAAATCCCATTTTTAGGGTTATATATTGTCTGTAAATGACTAATGCTGATACTAATCTTGACAATTATAAACACAACAATGTTAGTTGGATACTCCTAAATTTTTAGCATCAAAATCTTTTTCATTTCTCAAAGAAATAAAGGGTTCCCCTTGTGAGGAGTTTAGTGTTTTCCATGATTAATAAACTCATATTTGATTGACCAATCAAACTCTTTAATGTCTTTTTTTTTCGCTTTCTTAAACGAGCATTTTCATTGTTTTTTTGAGAAATTCAAATGATCTTAACTCAATTTTATCACACTCATTCAACATATTATTTTCTTTCCGTCTCTTTCTTATAATTATATTGTCAAAATATTACATGTATTACATCTATTTTTCTCCCACATGATCCAGAGTGCTTTAACGAGTGTCTAAAGAACATTTTTTTCTTATAAATACCACTCAAATAAAGGAAAAACTTAGTGAGATAGAAAAAACAGACTAGGCTAGTATTCATATTCACTTTGGCTCATATCCTAAATTCCCAAAAGCCAAACGCCAAAACACACATCTCTTATATCCAAATCCAAAACATAAACAATCGTTTCTATCCACTGCCACACCTTTGACCTTCAAACCATGGGCAGTACTTCCATCCTCGACGCACTCAATGTCCGTGTAGAAGGCTCCGGCGACAAATACATCGTCTTCGCTCACGGCTTCGGCACCGACCAATCAGCATGGCAACGCGTGCTCCCTTACTTCACCCGCAGCTACAAAGTCATTCTTTATGACCTCGTTTGCGCCGGCAGTGTCAACCCCGATTACTTTGATTACCGCCGCTACACAACTCTTGACGCTTACGTTGATGACCTCCTCAACATCCTTGATTCCCTCCATGTCACTCGCTGTGCTTACGTCGGCCACTCCATCTCCGCCATGATCGGAATGCTAGCTTCCATTCGCCGCCCTGAGCTCTTCTCCAAACTCATCCTCATCGGTGCCTCCCCAAGGTAACACAACATTCATCACACTAATAACTAATTTATTAGTTATTCAGCTCTTGTCGTTTCGATTCGTCTGTCTGACGCATATAGCTAAAATTGTATCATGGTTATTTATTCAGATTCTTGAACGACGGAGAAAATTACCACGGAGGATTCGAGCAAGGAGAAATTGAGCAAGTTTTTTCAGCAATGGAAGCAAACTACGAAGCATGGGTGAACGGTTTTGCTCCACTGGCTGTCGGGGCCGACGTTCCAACAGCGGTTCGAGAATTTTCTAGAACGCTCTTTAACATGAGACCAGATATATCTCTCTTTGTTTCAAGAACGGTTTTCAACAGTGATCTGAGAGGGATTCTAGGACTGGTTAAGGTACCTTGTTGTATTATGCAAACGGCGAGAGACATGTCGGTTCCGGCAACGGTGGCGACGTACATGAAGGAGCATCTTGGCGGTAAGAGTACGGTGCAGTGGCTGGACACGGAGGGGCATCTTCCTCATTTGAGTGCTCCTTCTTACTTGGCTCATCAATTGGAGATAGCACTTTCTCAGTAGCGCGTGGTGTTTAAGCTTGCGTTAGGCGCGTGGGTGTGGGTTTATAACTATTGGATGCTGACCAAGGACCAAGGTTGTCCTGGTCTAAAGCTCTAGAAGACATGTACTAGAGGTTCGAAGTGGACACTTGTCGAATAATGTGTGGGTTTTGGTTCATAGATTTTATGTAAGATAAGAATCTGCACGTGATCTCACGTGATGTGTGGCCATTTTTAGGTTCTTTTGCTTTTAATTTGCGATATGAAAAAAGGAAACAAAGAAAAGAAAAGAAAAGAGAAATGCCTTGTTTCTTTTATATATGATTTTATTGTTATCATCATCATCATCATGATTATTAGTAGTTTTTTTTGACTAAATGATGATTATTAGTAGTTACTAGTTATAAAGGTCTTTTGTTTTCTACTGGTTTATTCTTTGTGTTTTAAAATTTTATCTACTGATTTCCAATTATTTGATTTGATGCGACCTTATGTACTACGATTGACTTTTGGTAAGTTTTAAGACAATGGCTTATCTGGTCATAATGTTTTGCATTTTGGATTTCTTGCTAGAATCCACAATATGAATGGTCCACTTGTTTTATGGATTTTGGCTTTGTTCAAACTCATGTAAGTACTTTTTTAGACCAAACAAAATTTTGATTAATTAAAAAAAATTAAGGATCACATATTAAAATCATACATATTCACATCTTGCATATCATCAATCATAGTAGTCTATCGAAAAACATATCTTCTATTCTATCAACTCTTCTTTAAATTCAAAAAGCTGTATCGATTCATTCTCTAAAACATTAGTATTGAATTTCATAGTTTAATATACCTTTAAATTTGTTATGAATCTTCAAATAAAATAGTCATAATAGTTGTACGTGAATGATATCATTAAAATCAACATAAAGAAATAATAGTTCCATACAAGATTAAGTATACATGTCAATTTGGTTTCCCTCAAATTTATTTTAGGTTTCAACGTGACACCCCATGCATTATTTCATATGAATTGCTCTTTTATTTTACAAACATTACATTGACAAGGTCATTTGGTCATGAGCACCGTCAAAATTAATTATGTGGCTGATAACTAATGATTTCACGACTAAGTAAGCTCTCAAGGGGACCAAATTGAATCCAAAAATTGATATAGAAACAAATTGAGTAGTGAATCTATTAGATACTAAGCCTTAACACTGTTACTTGCTATACAAGCCAACCGTATTTTGTACGTTAGATTGGACTTGATTAATAAACTAACTATAGTTACAGTTAGTTATGATTGGTTGGGGGTAGTTACAGTTACTTAGAGACTTTTCTTTCACACATTGTGTATATATACTTGTAATCCTTCCCTTTGTTTCAATACAATGTTGATTCAATTTCTCTATATGATAATATTCTCTATAATATGGCAGTCGATATTGTCTTCCGCATTCATCATAATTTTCCTTTTCTCTTCTTTTTCTTCCTTTTTCCAAGGATGATCCTACAAGTTCAACTACTTCTTAGAACTCTAAAAATGGTGATTCTTGCCCCATTGTTACCTCTCTGTATTACCTTCATCCTAGTGTTATTCCTGTTTCTCCTCCTCTCATAGGTAGCAATTATCAATCTTGGAGCAAATCCTGTAAGCGTGCTCTCCTTGTAAAGAACAAGGTGAAATTCATCAATGGCAAACTTCCTCTGCCTCCAGAAGACGATACACACTTCGATTCGTGGGAACGGTGCAATGGCGTGGTGGTTTCTTGGATTAACCGTACCTTCTTATGCAATTTCTACGAGTGTTGTATACATGGTTACTTGCTATACAAGCCAATTGTATTTTATACATTAGATTAGACTCAACTTATAAAATAACTCTAGCTAAAGTTAGTGATGATTGGTTAGGGTAGTTACAATTAATTAGAGATTTTTCCTTCACACATACCGTGTATATATACTTGTAATCCTCCCCTTTGTAATCATTTTTTTTCTCTTTTATACCGCAATATTCTCTATAGAATCTTTTTTAAGAAATTGATTAATGTAAATTTTGTCGCGAAGATATCCATTTCATGCCCTAAAAAAATTATCTTCTTTATAATATCTATATTATTTGAACTCATCGAAATTCTAGTTTTAATATTCATGTCATTTTTAAATTTAATAATTTTTTTGTAAATGGAAAATTTGAATAGAATAATATTCTATCAAAATTATAATTACCTTTTTCTATACTAAAATAATTCAAGTTACTTGACAAAAAAAATTCAAGTTACTTTTATAGTTCTTTTTTTTTCGTGGTGGTCGGTATTCGAACCCATATTATACATTATCCCTACCAACTGAGCAGCTGAGCTAAGTTCATGATAACACTTTTGTAGTTCCTTTAATTATGGTGTATATTGGTTTAAATTTAAAATTAAACTGACCCAAAAAGTGTTTTCAAGTGCAATTTTATATGGAAAAAAAGTCCGACCAAAATTGAAAGTTATTTGTTCGAATCCCCTTCATAGTCTACATGTCTATTTAATTCGAAAAAATAATGCCTTTTTAAAAAACCAAAAAATATTGAAAAGATTATACATGTCTAAAATTACAATCCACTTTTCTCCTAATGCAAGAGGGCAAAAGAAAAGAACATAAATAATAGGTCAAAATCTAGTTCATTTTTAATTGAAATTCCTTAAACAGTTAGTGTATGTTTGGTTCAATTTTTATAAGAATTAATTTTAAGTGAGTTGAATGTAAAGTGATTTATGTTTGGATGTATTTATGTAAAAGTGGATTTAACAATAAATCTGAGGCTAAAGTCAATTGTAAAAACCAAAAGCTATAAATTGTAGTTTCAAGTAGAATCAATTCTACAAGCAAAATCAATTATACTTTAAATCATCCAAACATCATAAAATCAATTCTACAACCTCTAGAATCACTTTTGACACTCTAATATTGAAACCAAACACATGGTTAATCTATGCACTTTATTTTAGTTTACTGTAAATAGAAGTAGTTCTTTTGAGTTATTAAAGATATTTAATCCCTTTTTTAGGTGGGTATCGAATGCTTTGTCGTGCTTGAGAATCTGATTTTAGTCAGTTGATCTTTGAACAAATGCTGGTTTCCCTAATTAAGCATTTGTTTTCTTGGTTTGATAATTTTATCCATTACTTTTTCATTATTAAACTTCAAAATGAGCCAGGTTCATTTTCATTATTTAGGTCCAAGTTGGGCTTCTTATTAATAAACATATACAATATATGCTGACACTAGATTCCTAACTTTTTTTTTCTTTTTTCTTTCTTATTATTTTAAGTATTTTCCTAACTAAACTTAAATAAAGGCTTGGGCCAATAATGCAATATCGGGTTTGTCAACGTAAACTCGTGAGGTTGGACCTTTTCTGGTCATTTAATTTTAAAAGTATTAAAAAAAAAAAGTGTTAGAATCTTGTCTCTCGCAATAAAAATTAGGTTATTATTTTTTCTATTCTATGTGTTTTTCATGTCTTCTATTTTTTTCTTTTAAAAATACCTTTTGTTTGCAATATACAACTCAGATCACATTTTGAATTATATAATTTAAACTGTCTGAAAGTTCGACAATTGCATAAAATGATTTTGTGCCTTCATTGATTCAACAATTTTTCATTAATATAAAATAAAAGACAATAACCTTAAAAATATATCAAAATATCATTACACACACATCCGTATCATTATATAGTTCTTAACGATATACATTTCAAACAATCCTCCTCGAGGTCTGTGCTACAATCATTAAGTAGATGACTTTCATCTTTTTCAATCTTGACTTCATCTCCAACCTTCATATAAGCAACAACCTTCTCTTCAACAAGGAACATATATCATCATCTTCAACTCCATCTCCACCACATGCTTGTACTTCTGTGCAGTGAATAGGCATGACAATGGGGTAGGGACGGATTTTACATTTCTCGTCCTCATACCTGATTCTCATATACTTACTTGTTACCCTACCCATACCCAACGGGGGGATGAGAAATTGAACCCTATCCCCGTCCCCGACAGGTTCGGGTACCGCCGCCCCATCCCCGTCCCCGCATTGAATAATATTTTTTAATAAAAAATAGAAGTTTTTTTGCAACCCCTAGAGAAATGTTGTAATGCATTATCCAACAATATGTTCGCTTTAACATTTGCTAGACCGATTGATTTAGTTGCTTCTTTAAATATCAATGGTAGTTTTTATAAAACTGCAATTATCAAACAAAATAACATGGCATATCAACATAAAGTAATTTTCTGCATTCGGGATAGGTTTGGGTATAGGTTCGGGGTGGTACATATATACCCGTTATCCGTTCCATACCCGTGTTTTGAAATCGGGGAAAACCCAAACCCATATCCAAGCCCAATCAAAACAGGGAAAACACGTCAAATTGAGTTTGGTTTGGGCGGGTAACTACAGGTAAGGGTTTTGTTGTCATGCCTAGCAATGAAGAAACTCATATTCAACATGATCATCCATTTATCCAGTGGAGCAAGATCAATACAATCATCAGTCAGAGCGTGTCAGACCTCATTAAAGTGTCTCTATGACACAATTAATAAAAAATAACGATAATTACCTTCGCTAGTAAGCTCTTTTATTAGTTGATAATGGATAATCTGATAATCATCAACAAACATGTCACGTAGGCCCATAAAATCCACAATGACCATCACCAACCACATCCAATTGATTGAAAATTTGTTCTTCAACCTTGATGACCTAGGTTCGATGCTCTGACACACCGAAAAATATTAACAATAATATTTTAAACTTCATTACACAACAATTATATTCCATCGATTTTGGGAAAAGAATATTTCTTACATGTCTTAGTCAATTAACACATTGATCTAAGTGGTAAGAGATTTGGGTTTGTCATAGTTAAACGGCGGTAGAATTTAGTATTTATAGCATGATAACTAAAAAAATTTAGTATTTATAGCATGATAACTAAAAAAAAACACGACAAATTATTTAGAATTGTAGACTTATTTTGGTTTCAATGTAGTTTTTTTTCTCCCTGTAAGATTCCACGCGGGAGATAATTATATTTAAGATATTGTTAAATAGTAAATGTGAACATTTCTTCTAACTGATATTAGAACATCTACAATGGAGGGTTCTTCCCCTATTTAGCACCAAGTTAAATAAACACCCCCATTGTGACACCAATTAGTTGGATGCCTATAGAGATGAGTGCTTTTATAAGCACCCTCTCTCATATATTACATGTGGATCCCACATACATAATTAATTGTAGATTTTTTCTTTATTCAATTATTATATTATTTTAATAGTAAAAAAATAAATTAAATAATACTTATAATTGTTATATTTAATCGATCAGCTATGAATTTTCAATGAAAAACTATTTTTCACTACATCAAATAATTTATTCATCTTAAAGTTAAAAAAGAAATCAAACGTAAGTAATTTATTATAATCTAATTTTTTTTTTCTTTAGGTTTTAGTTTTTTTTTAATTATTAATAAAATTAAATATTTGTTCACTTTTTTTTATAGTTTATAATGCAATTAATTAATTCTATATTTCAAAGTTATATAATTATGAATGAATAGATAAATTATTGTTAAAATTTAATGGTATGTAGTTATTATTGGACACATTTAATAATTTATCTCGGGTGCTGGGTTGAAGAGATTAGGTGCTTAAAATATATTAATTATGAAACGAGTGAGGTGTACAGTCGGGACCCATTTAAGCAACCAGACGAGGTGTTGTTTATGGATGGTCTTAGATCGCCGATTTCTTAAGTTGTGAGAAATTAACTTCCACCCAAATTGGCACTGAAGAGAATCGAACTTGAGACCTCGATGAGGTGCACACTCCCAGATCCCAAGACAATACCACCAGACCAACCCAAGTGAGTTCATCTCTGACACATTAACTTTAGATGTATTTAACACAAGCTAGTGGTATTTACAATTCTTTGCTGCCAATTTGAAATGCATTAACAACACTTAGAATTTTGTTTTCTTAAAAAACAATTTAGAAATTTAAATGATCAACGACTAAATCATCATTTAATTCTATTGGAAAAAAAGACACGGTATATCTGATTTGATCTATATTTTTCATGCTGAGTCTTTGACTAAGTTATGACGGTAGAGTAGAGTTGAACCAGTTAAGCTTATAGGACTTGGTCCATTATATACTGACATACATGCAAACATCTAGGACTATTACTTTTCCCACTCTATAACATTCTAACGTGTCCTATAAAATTTTCAAAAATATCCATGGGTTTTTGGATCATAAAATCTGAAAACATCTAAATTGTGTTTGGATTTTATAATCTGAAATATGCAGGTCCGTTCATAGAGTTTTAGAGGCTTTAGGCATAATATGAGAAAAGACTTCTTACATAATAAATCCTAAAATTTGTTATCTCATTGTTGTTATTTTATTAACTCTTCCTTTTTTTTCCGCTTTCCGTTACTAAATAAATGTTTTTTTATGCAACATCTGAAAGTAAATCAAATACTCCATAGACATCAAAACAAAATAAAATATCGTAGAAGTATAAAACAATTGCACATGCAAAGTAGACTGGAATTTTAGTACCTTAGAATAATAACACTGAAAAGGTAAAAGTATATCAACACGTAATTAACTCAATTTTAAACTTTTGGATGCAAAATTCTCCAATGTTAAACCTATAACAACAATAATACATGATATAAAATTAGTGTTAGACTTTTTAGAGAAATCATAGATACAAGAACTCCTCTGTATACTAGAAGTACATCATTATTCTTTTTATATGCTATAAGTATCTATAACAAGTTAATTATGATGATAAATGAATGTGTCTCGCATGATCTTGTATTATCAAATTCAACTATGCAATCCTTTCAATCAATTCAAGAAAGTTGACATTAGTAATTTATTTTTTTGGAACCTTTGAAAAACAAGATTAAAATTAATTTCTTTAGTAGGTACATTTTCAACTAAAATATAATTTGTTTTGTTATAAAAATTATCCCAAAAAAATATCACTAGTTTCTTCGATAATAATTTTTTTTTTTCATATTATTAAGAACAACCAATTTTTTTATAGGGAGGTGTATATATAAATCTTTGTGCTGTCAGGGGTACATATAGTAAATCGCGCTAAAATGGCCAACAATATTCACAGATTTCAGCCCAGTCCAACCCTTCATCATGCCAATGTTTGGGGTCTTTCTATGAACTTTGTTATACATAGCCCCCCATAAACAAAATATTTCTATATACACACCCCTCTATAAAAAAAAGTTGGGCCCCTTACCGGCAAGGGCCCTAGGCCGTCTCATGCTCGCCCTATGGCCTAGGACCGGCTCTGGAAATATGCTTATGTATAATAAACAATCAAAAACTCTCCCATTTCAACAGTTTTGAATTTCTTTTTTAAAAACAACAAAAAAACAAAATAAAAAAAATGATAAAAACCTGTCAAATAAAATCATAAAATATAAACAAACTCAAAATTTGTGTTGATACAGTTCAGATTATATAATTTGAAATGTTTTCCCCCTGAAAAATGGTGTTTAAGGGGTGTTTGGATTCTATAATCGGAAAAAAAAAGCAAGGAACACGCACTATTTTATATGGTTTTCGGATATTAAAATCCAAATTGGTGAAAAAATCATTTTTTTCACCCCATAACAAAGGCATAAACTCAATTCAGATTTTAAGATCTGAAAATCTCAAAGACATTTTCGGAAGAAAAAAATAGAAGCGCAAAAAATGAGTAGAGTAGAAAAGGTAATAGTGAACATGTGGACCTTTGTATTGTTGCAAACTCATCCCAACATGCATTTTTTCTTCCTTTTTTGGTCTTGTTAATAAAGTAATTTTCGACTTTCTTGCTCTGTCTATGTCGAGAATAGACTCTCTCAATTTATTTTCTCTCATATCTCCCAATTGTATTCAATTTCACCATTAAATTATTTTACTTTTAATTTTTATATTAATTATTCATCTCATCTTTATTTATTCAATAACAAGATTGAATACCCTCAGACTTTGTTTGTGAGTTTGAAGGAAAAAATAAATTGAATGTTTCTATTGCTTCAAAGTCTCTATCAATTCACGTGCTTTAAAAATAAAACGAGGATTGAGGTTAAGATCTTTAGAAGCACTCAATTAAGTGGTATGCTTTAGTTCACACACAACCAACATTTTTGTTGTTCTCTTAAGTTCCACGTTGCAAACAAGGTGGAATGTACGTGAATTCTATTTTAATTAATGTCAAACTAATTATAACCCACATAATCATTCTACTTGAATTAGTCATGTGGTGATAAATGCTTCGACTTTTGGTTTTAATTTGCTAATAATTTGGGTCTATATGAAAGCAATTTCATATTATGAACAATGATGATAATATTTTTTCACATATATCTTACATATGAGATTTTTGTGATTTGGTAAAATCCATGTGAATTTTAATTAATTGAAGAATTTGTATTAAGAAATATGTGTTTAAGAATGTATTGTTAAAACTTTGCTTTTGTGACGTTTTTACATCTGCACATGATAAATATGTCTGACGTTTGTAGGTAAGGTGGCAAATGAAGTAGCCAATTTTGGTGGCTGAGTTTCTCTCGTTGCCCATGATTTTAAACGATTTCTAATTAAACGCCACCACGAATGATGACATTGTTTGCAGCAAAAATAATAAGGGTATCGTTAACGAGTGACATCAGGGTACTCTTTAAGTATCTTAAATTTAGTAATTATTTTTTAAAAAAGTCAACTATTACAATTTTCAATGCATTCAATACACAACTTTTAATTAAAAACTACCATTTAAAGTGCTTAAAAAGTGTCTGAAGGCACTAGTTAACATTTCCCAAATAATAATAATGACATTGTGAACAAAACGAGTATGTTTGATGAGAAGAGTGTATAGCAAGCAATAGTCTGTAAAACATTTTTTTCAACACACGTTTCTGTCGGTTGAAATTAAAATGAATTTTACTAAATTATGTAGGTTCCTTGTAAATTTAACATAAAATATTTAAATATTAACAAATAAAAGTGTATGTTATGTTATGATCTCAAAAAAAAAAGTATTTTTTATAAAGAGTTTTTTTTTGGAAATAACATCTTGCATTAAATAAGATAAAGAACATAGAAACATAAGAAGAAAGAGGAGAGATTAAATTATATTGATGTAATGTTACACCAATATTACACCGTTTAATAAAGTTTTACTTGATGTATATTTTTTAAATTTGACCGTTGGATTGTAAGTTTATATCACATAGATCACTCACGTAAATTTTTACGAAAATATAAAATCATTTGATATGTTTATTGAGATACAACAAGATTAACGGTGTTTTATAAAAGTGCATAAATTGTTAATCTTGATGTATCTCAATAACATATCAAATGATTTTAGATTTTTCGAAAAATTTATGTGAATGATCTATGTGTTATAAACTTACAATCCAACGGTCAAATTTGAAAAATATGCATCGAGTAAAACGATATTGAGTGTTGTACCATTGATGTAACATTAAATCAGTGTAATTTAATCCCTAATGTGTTAGGACATTTCTCATTCACATTCTAAAAACAACATAAATAACAAAGCCAATCAAGATTTAAGCATCACTAAACTTTGAGAAACTAAAAATCAATACAGCATTACCGAACCAATAACATAATCCAAGCAACCCATCAAATTTCTTTCACATTGTGATAAGTAAGTTGAGAAACCACAATCTTTAAACCTATCCAATAACGATCAATTTTATGAAAAATGTTGTTGACACGTCATCAATGGTTGAAAAACACCAGTAAATGACTGAAAAGCCCCGACGACAGTTAACTGCCGATGAAATGCGAACCCGGTGGCAGTTAACTGCCGAAGCTCTGTTATAAGAACATAACAGAACCTGGGAGTTTCCAAAACTCTATTGTTGCGGATTGAATATCAAGAGGTGCGATTTTTGACAAGGTTAAGTCATTCAAAGCAAATTTCAAGCACAAAATCAAGTAAGTTCATACCATCCTATTGCATTGCTGTTTTGTGATTGATTTGTAACTTTTTTTGGTTAAATTGTGACATAATTAAGTTTTGATGATTTTATGATAGTTTAGGTTTAGGTTTTGATGAATTGTAGTAGAATTGTTAGGAAATATTATTGTAGAATTGTTAGAAGTTTTGGTTAAATTGTCACCTAGGTAGGTTTTGATGATTTTATTATTAGATGTTAGTTTAGGTTTAGGTTTTGATGAATTGTTAGTTTAGGTTTAGGTTTAAATGAATTGTTAGAATTGTTAGTAGAATTATTGCTAAATTGTCACATAATTAGGTTTTGATGATATTGTTGTATAATTGTTAGATATGTCGCAAAATCAGAATCAGAATCAGAATCGGGTTCAGTTGAACAAAAAGGAGGGTGATGACGAGAAGAAAGAAAAATCACCTATGACATGACACAAAATCGAATGTGATGGTTCCATAAAAAAGATGGGTTCAAAGGTGTCGGTGTACAACCAGTCCAGGCCGAGGAGGAGCGGGAGGACATGCTATTTTGGTCCTTAACCAAAAGAAGGCGCCCTAGGAACTGTCGAGGACAACCCAATTGAAATAAGCGACGAGGCAGATGGATAAATAATGTAATGGCTTGTAATAATCTTGAATAATCTTGGAACATTTTGTTATTGAATAATCTTGAATAAACTTGAAGATTTTGAATAAATTTGCGTATTGATTAAATTCAAAGCGAAATCGCGTATTGAATAATTTCGATTAAAGTCGCGTATCGAATAATTTCGATTAAAGTTGCATATTAAATAATTTCGAATAAAAGTTACATTCCGTTACATAAAGTTCCTAAATATGTCCTATCATTACATTACATTTGGGTAGATCCTTCCAACTACAACAATTGTTTTACCTCTGAAATGAGGTAAATTCAAACTGGCCAAACAACAACTCTCAAGCATTCACCTGGAAGTGTTATTGTTCCATTCAAAAGATTAAATTCTTGTTAGCTTGGTTTAAAAGATGGTATTCAAGTGTCAAAAGAATGAGGTGCATTCCTTGTCACTTCAATACCTTCATTTAAACCAAGCTAACAAGAATTTAATCTTTTGAAAGAAACAATAAAACTTTCGGGTGAATGCTTGAGAGCTGTCGTTTGGCAAGTTTGAATTACCCAATTTCAAAGGTAAGACAATTATTGTAGTTGGAAGGTGCATTCCCTACCTAATTACGATCTTTTGGCGGAATCAAACTCTTGAGAATATCTTCAGTTGATCTCAGCAACGTTATACGCATATCGATCCACTGGAACATGTTGTGCTCCCAAAACATGCTCCTTATGTTATCGTCGTTCGTTAATTCCACCCAACTGAATGATATTCTCCCATCGTCGAGCGTTGGAAGTTTATACCGAACGTATTCCACCCTCCCTGTGTCTTCGGGGTTGAATTAATTCAGTTGATCATTGATACCTCTTAACGTGACACCAAGGTGCCGAACCTTCAACCTCCGAGGTTCTCCATCGTTGAATTGTGCATGAACGTCGAACATATCGGCCATTGTTTCAGATATACACAATAAGAAATTAAAAACAATCAATGAAAAACTCAGTCAAACATTTCATCAAACACTTGGAGTGCAAATTATACATAAACCCTAAAAATCATAACTATAACCCTAAAATGTTTTACTCTAAAAAAAAGAACATAAAAATGCAAAAAATATAACAAAATTAATCAACTTATATCTACTCTTAAAATAAATCA
>Ga0315913_1005627_pt1 | contig 15180 bp, 12 predicted proteins | sample MpolsnodulesMG_FD_207736 | JGI IMG/M metagenome (GOLD analysis project Ga0315913, IMG submission 207736) | Medicago polymorpha root nodule microbial communities from Los Angeles, California, United States - small nodules | ecosystem: Host-associated > Plants > Roots > Nodule | place: USA... | reverse complement strand
CTCTCTCCCCTATTTCTCTGCAAACAAACATAGTGTTAAAGAGTGCCCCGGGGGGCACTCGTTAACGAGACAAAAAAAAAAACATTTGTACCGTGAGGCTAAAAGTTGTGTTGATGCTTTGGTAAACATTGGGTGTAACATGGGGCATGATTTGATGATTTACGAGGTTTGTCCGACTCAAATTAGTCATTTTTTAATCGCTGATTAAATCGGGGTCTCATTATACTTGGTTAAGTTGTAATCTTTCTAGGCTTCGGCCCTCCCTTATATCCATAAAAAAGGATGGATAAATCCCCTAAAAAAAATAAAAGATGGATAAATGTTACATCCTCCGGTCTCAAATATACCTAACAACTTTTAGATTTATTAAATAAATAATGTATATGATTTATATTTTATAAACATACTCTTTCTCTCCCTTCTTTACCTCAATGAGTACTCACATAATCATACTATTGAATAAATTTTCTTTGGGACTTGGATCAAATAAAATGGATAATTTTATTGCGGCCTTTCAATTTCATGCATGCATCAAATATTTTGTTAATTTTTTTATTTGATTCCATAAAGTCAACAAAATTATTTGAATTTTTCTCTCTAATAAATAAATGATTTGAATTTTCTTTTGACAACTTTAAATTTATTTGTATTCAAACTACAATTAAAATACGTTTATTAAAACCTTATTTTTCTTTTTGGAAGTGTCCGGGGTTCGAACCTTGAATATTACATATATTATGCATTGTTCTTACCAACTGAACTAAATTTACGGGACAAATCTTAAAATTTAATAACTTATACTGAACTTTGTATGGATTGAAATTTAATAACCCCGCTCATATAATGAAAAAACAAAAATTAAAATAAAATAAACTAGGAGGAGAGTTGTTGAGAAAATTTGTCATTTGTGCAAGTCGTTCATGGCAAACCTACCAACATGTCCACCTTCAGAGTTCAAGTCTTGATAAAGAGAAAAATACTTTACTCATAGTATTCTATTAAAATGATCGTGAAACTAAGAAATTAAAAGAGTTGAGAAGTTAAAAATTCAAAGTTCAAATCTTGATAAAGAGAAAAATACTAACATAACAATTACTTTACATGTTTCTTTTTTATAAAAAAATAATTTACTTTTTAGATTTATGATTAACATGTTGAAGATATAGCTAGAGATGGAGCCACCCTTATTGTAGCATGAACAAACTTATTTACTTATCATATGATAAACTTAACATGAGATGTTTTACTCAAATTAGAGAAAGCATATCTATCTATAATTACTAATGACAAGCACCAAAATTTGAGACGTCGCTATACTTGCTATGAAAATGATCCACACTACGTTTGGAGTCAAGCTCAAAGTTGACATTATTAAGTTGCAACTTATGAACCCATTCCAAAGCCGCGAGTAATCCTAGCGCCTCCTCAGTATCAACATCAATTAGAGATTCAATCCATTCCATCTTAACTAGAATAAAGACCACTTGATCAAATAAATCTACAATGAGATGTATATTTTTATACAATCATTTTGTGATAACTTTTGAATAATTTTTCTCTCATACTCACATTATGTTTTTACTCTTTCTCTTCCCTTTTCTCCCTCTATTGACTTTGAACAATAAGAAGAAAGAAAAATAAAGTTGTCACAAAAATTATCGGTTGTACAAATATCACTACTCATTGAAAGTTATAGTAAAAAAACAATTTAACTATTGATTTAAAGATCAGGTATACAAATATACTTGAATTTTTGAGTGTATCGTAAAAATTGTCTTTAATTTTTTTAGTAGCTCTTGAAATGAAATCAAAACTTTGGCTCAACATGCTTGGACGCTAAAAGAGAAATCAACACATACACTAAGGTGTATCTATTAGTGCGTAGCAGGTGAGCTTCCATCATTCATGATGAGCTGCCAATCCTCGTTTGTTTCTTGTTGACAACTCCAACAACCAAAAAATTGAAGCAAAAAAAGTATAATAAAACAAATTCAATCAAAATAATCAAATGAATTGAATAAATAAACCATTGCAAGTCACATAAGCAAAACTATACAGTTAATTATTCTATGATATATTTATGCAAAAAATGCACAGAACCGAGACTGTCTATTATTTAATTAATAGAAATTTTGTTATAATTGTAAGGTGTGCCCACAAACACATCATATCCAATCATACATCACCACCTTCATCACTTTCATTTATTTATTGATAGCTCCTTTTTGTTACTACCAAATTTCATTTCTTCAAAACTACTACTTACTTTCATTTTATTGGTTCATTTCTATTTGAAGATCTTACCTTTTTTTTTGTGTGCTGAGTTGGTATATTTATTTTTATTTTTATTGTTGTTTGTTTTCTTTCTTTTTTTGTTGCTAAGGTATAAAAAAGGAAAAATAACAGTTTTTTTTGGAACCTGCTTTTCTGCTACATAAATTATTGTCTCTCTCTGCTGTTTTCTAATTGGTTTTCACATTCATTGTGTTTGCCTTATCCCTTTCTTCCTTCTCAACTGTTTTCCAAATTGGGCTAAGTTTTCAAGTTAAGCTGCAGAAAGAAAAAAAACTATTTTCTCACTAAAAAAATCATTTTCTTTTGTTGCTATACTTAAAACTATAAGCAATTTATAGTTTTTTATTTTTTGGGTTATTGCGATTTGAGATCTTAATAGGGTTTTTAACTTTTAAGTATTTTCTTCTAAGACCAATTAGATAAGAGATAATAATCTTCTTTAAATTTGGAGAATTTTCTCTCATTTTTTTGATCAAGTGGGTCTTTTCAAGATTCTTTATGAGTTATTATGAGTGATGAGTTTTCTCACTCATAAAAAAAGTGTATTCTGATTCCTTTGCTCTCATTTTTTTCCTTCTCTGCTTTATCTTCCTCTGTTTTCCTCTGTTTCCCTATTCAAATTTTAGACTTTTCATTGAATTTTTTGGTCTTAGAATCATAAATCAAGGTGAATTGTCTCAAATTTGATTCTATACAACAATAGTTTGATCTTGTGAAAACTTGATAAGATGAAGTGGGAAATGGAAGTTCTCCCTCCAGCATCATACACACAAAACTCAAATTGGTGTATGGAAGATAACATGACCACAAACTGGACTCCAGAAGAGAACAAACTATTTGAAAATGCTCTTGCAGTTCATGATAAAGATACGCCGGATCGATGGCATAAAGTAGCCGAAATGATACCTGGAAAGACGGTCGGTGATGTGATGAGACAATATAAGGAGTTAGAAGATGATGTTTGTAATATAGAAGCTGGGTTGATTCCAGTTCCTGGTTATAGCACTCCTACTTTACCCTTTACCTTAGATTGGGTGAACAGTTCTGGTTATGATGAATTTAGAGGAAGTGGAAAGAGATCTTCTTTAGTTAGAGCTCCTGAGCAGGAAAGGAAGAAAGGAGTGCCATGGACTGAAGAAGAACACAAGTAAATTTTTTTACCTTTTGTATTTGTATTTGTTATTATTGTTCTTATTGTTTTAGAAAGAAAAACAATAGTATATTAGTTGTTATGTTAGTATTTTTTTTCTTTACTAGGCTTTAAATTCTAAACCTTTATCGATTAGCGTAAACCAGTTGAGCTTCTAGTGTTGGATAGATATAGAAGAATATATGTATGTTTGAAACATCATGAGCTTAAGAATGTATAGGATTAAAGGATGGAATTTACAAAGGTAATTTAGACCTAGGAGATAGGAACAGCAATTTTTAAAAATATATTTAAAGTGTTTGATATTTTCATTTTTCGGGTAGTAATAAGGTTTTTTAGCTTTCACCTAGGCTAGTGAAAAGTCTAAATTATAAAACTTTTTAGACAATCTTTACCTTACAAGTTGATTTTGTAAGGTCGAGTTAGACCAAAATCCTCGAATATCATTGTAAGTTAGAATAGGTTATATGATATAAGTTGGTTTTGTAGGGCTGATTTAGAATAAAACCTTGTGTTGCCATCTTAAGTTAGAATATATTTCCTGCAGATTATTTCTACTAGGCCTAAAGAAGTATGGCAAAGGTGATTGGAGAAATATTTCGCGCAATTTCGTCATCACAAGAACACCAACTCAAGTAGCAAGCCATGCTCAAAAGTATTTCATAAGACAACTTTCAGGAGGAAAAGACAAGAGGAGAGCAAGCATACATGACATAACAACAGTTAATCTTTCAGAAAAAATTGGAACTTGTTCTTCAGAAGACACCAGTAATAGATCCACTTCACCACAGAATTCCATGTTACTTTCACAGCAGCAGCAGCAACAAACTTCTAGTGCGACAAATTTTCGTTGGAGGAATAATCAACAAAATGCTATGGCTTTCAATCCAGCTCATGAACAAGTTTTCATGGATCCTCATGGTTTTAACTCATATGAGGTTAAAATGCAAGACCAAAATCTTCAAAAAGGTCTTGTTCATGAGTCTTCTTATCCACATAACATGGTTTTCCAAATGCAACATTCATCACAACATTATTCACATGCATAAAGGATCATTGTAGTGAATTCTTAAACTCAATATTGCTTAGAGTGTCTGAATTTTCCCAAGGTCTATGTGAATATCGTATGTTATGAACGAACTCAATGATTACGCAAGAAAGACATAGAATCTCATTGTTATAGTGGATTGAGGGGAGAGCGCGTTGATGGTGTATAATGATGAGAGTGTACCTACACACTTCAACGCTCAAGTTACTATAATGGTTCAGATGGGCGAGAAGCTGAGAATGAGTCATACCTTGATTGACGATGATATAAGACTTACATAGTCCAAAGAGGTAACATTTGGCTTGGACCAGACCAAAAGTCCACTCAGAAACATATGTTAAAATTTTGGTTAATTCTTGGCATATCAACATATAGGAAGGTACACATTTGTTTTTATGTAACAAATAAAACTTTAAGAGAGGAGAAAGCCGCAATGCCAATAAGTCCATAGTGTTGATTTTTGGGTGATTATGATGTTCAATAATAATTGATTTCTAGTGAAGTTTATTATGGAATTTCAACTTAATGCATGCACTTTGAAATTTAAAACTAGCGAGGCATACATGTGAGTGAAAGCATAATTTGATATGGACATGTAGTTCAAATCATATTCTTGTATATTGCAAGCAAAAAAACTCATTCAAATTTTGTTTGTTAATTAATCATTGAGAATACATGAGATCTTTTCTAAACGAATCTAAAAGAGAATATTCCTTCTAGACCGATTGTTAATTATTTTATTAGAATGAGGTTCAAAAGTGATTATATTGTAATAAAAAAGGATTCAAAGAGTGATTAAATAGGTAATATATTCTTATAATACTACTGTGTACACATTAGTCCAAAAGCATCACAGTCCTTGTGATTCTATATGTACGGAGCCTACCCATTATTAATCATAGGTTTTAAATGATTTACTGTTTCTCAACATCTTTGGTCACATGAAGTCTCTAAGTTTTGACCAATTAAAAAAAATGAAGTCTCAGATGATAAAAATATACAAATATGCAAGACATATATCTAAGAAAGGCATTTATAAATTGATACGTATATGTGAAATATTTTTTTTTATAAAACTCAGTATCCGATCAAAGAATCGATTAATTCGAGGGGACCAATCCCACCGCCCATATGCAGGGGCCCGTTCTAAGCCAAAGTTTTGCTCTGTATGGACTTGCGCATCGAAATTGACACATGAGGGAATCGAACCCGAAACCTTGAGAGGAACACACTCCAAGATCCCAAACCAATCACTAGGCCAACCCCAAATGAGTTATATATGCGAAATATTATTGCAGCCATTAGGAATTTAAATACAACCATGTACATTTGTTTGCACTACTATGGAGCCATATATCTTGTTAAATTATGCATGCTTTGATGTTAGTTGAATTTGAATTCAATATTACTTCAGCTGAAAAAAATCAAAATTTGAAGTGTACTTGCCTTGAAGAAGAAGAAAAAATTACAAAATACCAAACAAAAGGTTCACAATCTAGTTTTTATTTTATTTTATCAAAGAGTAAATTACACTACCCTCTCCACTTATGTCAAAATATACACTCCCCTTCCTCTTAAGTAATACATATTAGGAAAAATTACACCCCCTCCCTTGAGAGAAGTTTGAATTACATTCCACTCCACTCTAATGTTAAAATCTACACTTCACTCCCTTAATATTTTTTATTTTTATTTTTAATAGTATAACAACGAAAATTTAACGCACACATGACGATGAAAAAGAGTGTGAATCCATTTTATTAAAATCATTATTCGAATCATGTTTTTCTCTACATTTGATATACAATATCATTAACATTTAGTTTCAAAAAATATTATAAAATAGAAAATTAATTAATTTTTTAAAATTACCAAAACCAATGAAATATGGTTGATAAAAATTGTATTTTATATTCTAAATCATTAAGCTAATAATAAAATAATCAATTTTTTTTATCATTGATATTGAAATTAAAAAGAAATGAATTACTTTATCTTGAATGATAATTTTTTTTTTCTTCATGAAAATATATAACTTCCCTAACCTTATTCAACACATTTTTTTATGTCTATATCATAAAATTTCAAAAACTAATGAGTATTTTCAAATTACCAAAATTAGTGTTTATATTAATAGTTTATTTATTTTATTTGTAAAAAATCACTTAATATATAATCTGCGCTTGCTGCGGATGTACACATATGTTTCAATGTAACTATGTGACCAATAAAACTTTCCAAAAGGAGAAAGCGTTAATGCCAATAAATTCCTATTGTTGATTTTTGGGTGGTTATGATGTCTAAGAATAATTGATTTCAAGTGATTTTTTGGTGTGGATGATTTTAGGTGGGGATGATTTTTTGGAGGTGTTGTCCTTATGGGTGTTGATCGCAAGAGTGTTTTTATTGGCGTTTTGTTTTTAGATGTTCCGTCTATATACGACGCATTTTGTTTGTACTTTACCGGTTTTTATTCGTCTTGTGCAGGGATCGAACTTTTAATAAATTTTTGCTGATTAAAAAAAATAAAGTGAAATTGATAATGGAATCTCAAACTTAACCCACGCTCTATGAAATTCAAAATCTAGCTAGGAATACATGCGTGTGGAAGATACTGGTATTATTCAAAGCAAATTATTTTATTGATCGAGTATCAGGAAGTGGCAAAATGTATTCCAAAAGTATTGGAAAGTATACAAAAAATATGTTATAAGTATCTACTATCTCTATAACAATATTTTTTTATTCGGAATATAGAAAAAAGAAATTAAAATGATTTGGGACAATTAGTATCCAAAGAGTATCAGTGTCCAACATGGATACGAGACTGACACTTTTTCCATTTTAAAATATTTGGACTTCATAGATTAAAAGGTTTGTTATGGATGAAATGGTGAAATTCACAGGTTTGAAATATCATATATGACATGGGATGAGATATATAATAACCCAATCTAAAGCATACACATACAAACTTTCAATTTGAACAAATTTCGTGAAAGCAAATATCATGGACTTACAAATTGTAAAAGGGCACCCAATTGTACCTTACATGCATGAATTGTTCACAATCTCCTTACATTGAATCCTTAAGCAAATATTTGGTAACTAAATACTTATTCATGTGAATTCTACTTATTATAAGCTAGCCCATAACCAAGAGGGAATAAGGGGTCATCACATGAATTGACTCCCTCAACAGGTTGATCAAGCTGTTCAACTCTTCTAAACCAAGTCATTGGTAGTTTACCCTTGAAGTCATGATCCCCAAAGATAACATCTGTGATTCCATTTCCTTCACTACCGGGCAACCATGCCGCAACAAGAGCTTCAACTTTTTGAAACAAACTTTGTTCCACCAAAGGTCTTCCAGATATCAGAATCACAAGTGTTGGGATTTTATCAGCAACTATGTCTACAATTCCAGCTCCATTAAATGGGATTACAAGTTCTTTATTGTCACCTCCACACTCAGCATAGGGGGCTTCACCAATAGCAACAATGGCAAAAGAAAATTCATTACATTCAATGAAGTATGTTGATGGACACTGCTCATATATAACTTCTGTTTCACGTCCCACAGCTTCCTTAACAGCATCCAAGATAGTTGTGCCTGAAGTTGTAAGAACACAATAATAAGAAAATGAAGAAACATTAAAATAAATCTTCAGTGTTTGATTGGTTATATGGATAGGTTTTGTGTGCTCACGCAATTGTTGATGTGAATTCGATCTCAAAACATTTGAGATCGAATTCATTTAATGAATAATTGTCGAACGCAAAACATTTGAAATGAAACACATTTGAAATGAAACAAAGCTTCTAAAAAAACAAAGAGATGCAAAGAAAAGGCTAACCAATTGTGATCCGGCCACTAGATCCATACTTAGTAAATGTCCATCCTCCACATTGATATCCGATATCATTAGCATGAGTTCCAGCAACAAGGATTCTCTTGGCGTTCTTATTCAATGGTATGAAAGGTTTACTAGACTCCTTTCCGTTTTTCAACAAAACCAAGGACTTTCGAACTGCTTCGCATGCTAGATCTCTATGTATCTGTCAAAACAAATTGTTAGAACACAAGTGTGGCAATAGAAAGTTGGAAAACTAAACACCAAGTCCCACATATTGGATAGAAGCATAACTAGTGTTTGTGTTGTGTGCCCATAAAAAAATGTTAGTGTTCTGTGAATTGTAAAAATACCCAACATCGGATAGTGTTTATATAAAAGGAGTGAGACTCTATAAGGTAAACATTGGGAATACCTACATTGTGATGAATGTATTGAAAATTCATGAAAAATATTGCACAATGCAAAGATTACTGATGTTATATATATCTTACACGCCGACTAAGCTTGAGCTAAATAATATATATTTTTTATTACTCAAAATTATTAAATTAATTAAAGCACTCCAACTTATTCTCTCTATGGTTCCTTTTTCTTCCCTTCTCCATTTGGATTTTGTTAATGAGTTTTTCTTTTCTTCTTTATTATTCTGTCCCTTTTGGTTTCGAGTAGTATACATACTATATTTGAGTGGCCATAATATCTTTATTTGAGGGTGTAATTATCGAACGATTTTATATAGTGCATAGTAAATCGTAACAGTGAACTAAACCATTTTATCTTGAAGACGGCGTGGTTGATAGTCTGTCTTACGCAACTTTCAACAATGTCGCGAAATGTCTTAACAGTAACGAATTTGTAGTGACTCAACCCGATAATCTCTTCGATCGTAATTTTTCAAGGTATTTTCAAATTCCAAAAACAACACAATTTGATGCAAAAACAGAACTACCATTTACAGTGAGTACTAGATGATAAAAACTATAAAATGTCAACAAATTTATCATAAATCATAATAATATCTTATATCTTAAATATATTTAAATTTCAATCTAAATCTAAATTTATAATCTTCTAAAGATATTTAAGCATATTAGTATCAACCAGCTAAACTTCACATACCTTGCAACCAACAATATCCAGCAAAGATCTGTCAGTTAAAGGAAATTCAAAAAGTTCAGCAATAAACTTCACTCTTAAAATCCGCTCTACGGCATCATCAATCCTGGATATTGGTACCTCCCCTGATTGTACTAAAGACATCAACTCTTCCATGAACTTTTCATATCTTAAAGGAACCATCACCTGCACATGTGTTCATAAATATATAAACTTAAAATGAAATCAAGTAATTTATGGGAAAACATTATGGGATTTGAAGTTTTGTACCATGTCGATTCCAGCATTAATGGCAGTGGAGATGCAATAACGATAATCTGAACCATATGGTTGACATAATTCATCAATTCCCTCCCAGTCAGAAATCACAAAACCCTACAGTAGATTTTAACCTTTATTCTTAAACCTCAAATGAACATCATTGACAAACAAATTTGACAATTTTAGCCATCAACAAAGATCAATTTCCAAAGAAAATCTACCTTGAAGCCTAGCTTTTCTTTCAAAATATCATTTATCAGAAAATGGTGACCATGGAGTTTGACTCCATTCCAGCTGGAATATGAGATCATAATGCTTGAAACTCCCTGATCTATGCAATCCACATAAGGGGCCATGTGGGTCCTCTCCAAGTCTTGATATGATAATATAGTATTCCCCTCATTTACACCTTTTTCTGTGCCTCCATCTCCAACAAAATGTTTGGCACAGGCAATAACTTTGTTCCTGAAGTATTAAATAGTTGCAATTAAATTACTTTGATAAAGATGTTTGTATGGATACTAACTAAGTACCGATATTTTTTTTTGATTAACAATATGCAACTAATTTAATAGTTTGAAACCATCAGTTTATCATATTGTAAAACAGCATTAGTTATTCAACGATTCAAGATTTAAAACAACATTAAATTTTATGACTAACGGAAGTTATATTGATGGTTTCTGCCTACCTCCCAGCCACAAATGGGTAGCCCCTTGGATGATATTCTGGAGGTTGGCCTTGCAAACCTGAAACATAAGAAGTCATCTTTCGGACAATTTCGGTGTCTTCACTGTAACTCTCATAGCATCTTCCCCATCTAGGATCTTTGCAGACCTATTCATTCACATATGCAAGTTGTAAGTTCTATATCTGCTGTTTATCTATTTGCTAAGCAGAGAATTTAGGATGTGTAATTTAAATAAAAAAGAGACACAACATGTTAGGCAGGATCTTTCATAGAAGAATTTAAAGGTTTATATTAGAAAGAAGGGGTCAAACACAAATAGGGATTAATGTTGTAATTAATTTTAGGGTAAGCCTTTATACAGGCTGTTATCACTGTTTGTTATTTTCTGTTTTAGTTGTTTGCTGTTTAGGTAGTTTGTTTTCGCTAATCTCAGTTCTCTATAAATAGAAAAATGGGATCAGTCCTTGACATCTTTTATGATTCAGTTGAGAGTTGAGACTTGTGACTGATTTACCTATTTTGAAAAGAGTAATCTCTCTTGTGTACAAACTCCAGGGACGAATAATTCCCTTTTTTCTCTTGTTGCCTCAAGGAATCCTATCAAAGCACATAACATAATCATCCAGGAAATTTTAAGCTTTAAAGTTGAAGTCCCATAGAAAGAGTGTACATCCCTTTTTGCGAATGAGTTGTGCGAGTATCACTATAGTCTATAAACCTAGTGTTATTTATATACCTAGAGATGCCTAGGATTGAAAATCTGGAGCATAATCCAAGTGTCAATACGAATGAACTATAATATTATCTTAAATTTTGGTTTGGACCTAACTCAACCTCACAATATCGGTTTGTAAGGTAAGGGATATATCTCACGTATAAACATTTTTTAGGCCATATCATATTCAATGTGGTTCTCTCAACAATTTTCTTTCAAGCAAGCTTTAGCACCTATGCACAATATAATAAGAAAAAATTATTAACAGCAAGTTGTAGTTAATCAGCATATGAAATTCAGAAGTTGGTTATGATGCCTTACAGCCACACAAGGAGCACAAGTATAGTGAGTTCCACTTGCTCTAAGTTCAAGGGATGTTGCAACTCCAATTCTTTGAACTAAATCTGCATCTCTGCATGCACACCACAAACGTAAAATCAAAGCTTTTTAAAGATAACAAAATTATTTGTCAACATAAAGTACAAACCAAATTTACTTGTCAAGCATATAACTTGAAATTCTCTAGCATTGAACATCTTATTATGACAGAGAGTTCTAGACAGTTCAGTATAAGGGAGAAAATGCAGAAGACTCCTCAACTTTTTATTCTGACTATTTGAAAATGTCAAAATAGATATTTCCTGTTGAAGTCAAAAGATTACATTTTTAAAATTTCGTTCTAATAATAAATTGTTTTCTACCGCAAACTCATAAATTTATTCTTCAAGGATTAACTTCAAACATCAGTATGTCTGACCACAAAATTTATTTTTGCTTTTATCAAATTACTTACTTTGTCCTACAAAGTTTGTGGAAGGATTCGACACAATATTTAGAGCAATGTTTTAAAAGATTGTTTGCGACCACAAATGTGACTGCGACATTGGGGATGCATCAGTCGTATCTGATCATGACTTTTGCAATGTTAAGACACATGACACGACTTTGACTACTACTTATTTAAAACCTTGGACATAGAGATTCAAAAGGTATGCCTAACCTGGTAGCTCCAAGGGCAACATTGTGAGGAAATATGGTCGTACCATAGACATTATTATTACCATGAACAGCATCTGTCCCATGGATGATTGGTATGCCTAACCGCGATTCAAGTGCCAGCTTCTGAAACCCATCTACCATATCAGCCCAATCAGATGACACTTCCTTCTCAGAAGTTGCATTTTTTGGTGGAGCACAGTACACACTCCCTAAGTTAAAAAAGACAAGAAAATAATTAGAGACAAGTTACTAAGATATGATAGTAAAAGAAAGCAAAAGAAAAAATGTAGATATGATAGAGTACCAATGGTGAAGTCTTTTATGGCAGAAGGAGTAGTAACAGAACGTTCAATTTGGGTCATCTGACCAATCTTCTCTTTCAAAGTCATAAGAGAAAGAAGGTTTTTGATTCGAGCTTCAACCGGTTCAGAGGGATTCATATACACGGAATCCATGTAACTGACTTAGTTCTTGCTATATTCACAATGATGCTTGTTTGCAGTTACTGTTGCTGCAGATTTGGTATCCAAATGGTGAAATGGAACAACTCTAATTTATGAACTTAGCTTCAGGGGGCACGTACTTTGATTAAACATTTTTAATAAAGAGAAACTTTCGGCTGAATGTAAGTATTTTATTACTAGAGTTAGTGGTGACTTTTATGGTCAACCATCTGAAAAGGTGGTTCATGGTGAAAAATTAATATGAACAATAGGATATATATTAGTATTTAAACAAAGGGGAATGCAGGCGTGGAGCACATGGGTGCTTAGGATATAATAGTGTTAAATGAACATGAATGTTTGAAGTGAAGCACTTGGGTGGTGTAGAGCTGAAAATACTGTTACCTATTTTATAACAGCCAAAAGAAATAGTAGGGAATATGTGTTACAAACATGACTCTATCACATGTTGGACATAACTTTTGTGAATAAACACATACACAGACACGACACCGTCACACTTTGAACACCAGACAAATCTGAAGTGTCAGTCCTACATAATAATAATAATAATAAGTTTGAAAACACACAATGCATGACATTGCTATAAAATGAAAAGGTCTTCCATAGATCACCACTAGCATTGGCATTTTATCAGCAACTAAGCTTATGATTCCTGCTCCATTAAATGGGATTATAAGTTTTGAATTGTCACCTCCTTAACAACATCCAAATAAGGGTTTGATTGAAGAATGAAGATGCATACACTTAAAAATGATTTAGAAAAGAAAAGCTTGTTACAAATTAAATTAAATGGTCCTACATTGCTTTTATTATATTAAATCTCTTGCATGCAAGAGATATCACCTTTCCTAATTCACCTTGCTCATATTTACCCCTCAATTTTCACTAATTGAACCTGTGGTACGTACAGCCCACACGGGACACTTACCCTTGAAACTTACCTCCAATTCCATGTACTTAACTAACTAATATCTACGCAACAAAAATAGTATATAAACATTATTATACAGCTAAAAAACATTAAACCTGAAGAAGCATTAGAGATTCTCCTCTAATATGATTCTTTAAGATTCTTCAATTTTCAAAGGAAGCTTCTTCACTTTCATTCATACCACAAAATCACATCAACTAACTAGTGATCTTCATAACTACTTTCACAAGCGCCGTCTTATTCTTCTACTCCGCCAATTCCACTGCCTCCGTAATAACCGCATTCTCTGTTAACTTCTCTGTTATCATAAAACTTATATTGCATGTAAAATACTTGAAAGAAATATATACATTAGTTATTCTTCGTTAATCTATATAATTATAAAGTTTACATTGGAAATATGATTTTTTAAACTTCTAAGACCTTTGGATTGAGGTTTTAGAAATAAGTACAATCGGACAAAGTATCATCATCTTTTATGAAAGACACATTATTTATACCAGATGATTTGAGTTAAGAGATGATATGTAATACCCCACATGTAAGAGAAGGACATAATGATAATTGTGTATAAAACTTTTCAGGACCGAATCATATTATTCCAACGGACTACGGGGAATGAGATATCTCACGTAAAACTTTCACAACAATTTTTTTTATCGGATATTTTGTAGAAAAATTTAGAAGAGTGTAAAATGGTATTTTTCCATGATTGAGGCATATAAGACAAATCTTATGGAACTCCCACACTTTTCTAGAACATTCTTACAATAGAAAAATTTGAAATTTCTTCCTTTTCCCTTCCTCACAACCGACCTCCCTCTCACTCTCACTCTAAAGTTCTTTTTCTTTCAAAAATGCAACAAAACAATCACAAAATATTGATTTTTGAAGCCTCTAGATTATTTAACAAGCATAATCTTTCTCCTCCCTTGCCCTGGTCGTGCCTCTTCTTCAAAATTCAGACTTGGGTGTTTGCAAATTAAGCTAAAATTGAGGTAAGTGCTTATTTTGAGAAGAAATTTAAGTTATGCTGATTAATTATAAGCATAAGCTGTTATTGCCTTTGGATTCTGAGATAAGTCTGTATTTTGGGCTGTTAGAAGTAGCAATTTTTCTGTTGTTGCTGTTTGGAATGAAAAGCTAGAAGCTAAAAGCCATAAGTTGTTTCAAAGGCTTCTATAATGGTTTTTGGAATGAACATGATAGAATTGTTGTAGGGATGGGTTAGGAGCTGTGTATACCTGTATGGTTTGCTTCTGAAAAATTTGAACAAAAATGGAATTGTTTAGAGGGCATAAGCTGTTAGTTAAGCTGTTTGGATAAGAGCTTAAGTTGGAATTTAAGTTGCATCAGATGTTATTTTGTGATGACCAGCTTAGGAGAGATATGTTGAATTTGGTATATGAATAATGGAAAAATGATAAGTTGTTCTAGTAATGGTAAAAGTGCTTAAATGGTAATTAAGCTGTTTTGAAATTGCTTAAATAGCCAAACTACGAACTTCGGGTGCAGGGACTGGAATGAAATTTTTTGTATATGCTGGTTGATGAAGTAAGAGTATGTCACAAATGAGTTGAGTTGTTTCGGAAAGAGCAAGACCTATAAGCCAAGACATAAGCTATTTTGGAAAATGGATGATGGAGTTTT
>Ga0315913_1005623_pt1 | contig 15182 bp, 10 predicted proteins | sample MpolsnodulesMG_FD_207736 | JGI IMG/M metagenome (GOLD analysis project Ga0315913, IMG submission 207736) | Medicago polymorpha root nodule microbial communities from Los Angeles, California, United States - small nodules | ecosystem: Host-associated > Plants > Roots > Nodule | place: USA... | reverse complement strand
CTATGAAGAACTAATTTCAAATCCATTCCATTTGAAAAGAAACAATGTCTGCAACAACGTTACTGTTATTCTTGTCTTGATGTAGAGACAAAGTTGCAGAGATAGTGGTTGCAGAGTTCGTGTACACTTCGTACATTGTACTTTGTCAACTCTGGTGAAGTAGCTTCTGGCGATATGCTTCTGATAACCATTGCTTCTGATGACCTTGCTTCTGATGACGTGTCTTCAGGAGCTCTATCTTCAGACTCGTTTCTTCAGACGCACTTCTTCAGACGCATTTCTTCAGATGCATTCTTCCAGACGCTCTAAGCTTCAAATAAAATTCCTTTGCTCTTTGACTTGTTCAATCAGAATCTTTATGAATAGTACTTTGATTTTGGATCCTGTACACTTGAACAAATTGTTTAGCATATCCAATTGATAATTTTTAATACCTTGTTATCATCAAAACTCAAGAGGTGATTTTGAGAAACACCCTTTGTTCCAACAATGATCTTATCCATCTATTTATCGCATCATTTTTTGTATCATATCTTGTGGACAAGCATACGCATAAGGAGAGAGAAAGACATAGAGATGATGATGTGATGAAAAGGGAGATAGAGAAAAAATGTGTTGTCAAATGTGTGTATGAGAATTAGAATTGTCCACGTATTATTACTCAACATTTAATTTCAAAACTGCAAGAATTTTCCTACGTAAACCAATATATTGTTTTGATTTTCGCACTGAAATAAAAAATGCAGTATATTTAAAACAAAATACAAGATTGCCGATCAAAGCTGAAAGTTAATTTTGATAGCATTGAATAAGCTTGGATGTTTTGGGTTGATTACAACTTAAGAGTTGAATTTGCAGTGAGGAAACAATATTCTCACAAAGAAAAAGTTGGTACAACTTCGTACATAAAGGAAGTTTACGAAGTCTGGAAGTACAACTAAGATGATAATTCAAGATCTTTGGTTTGTTTAGGTATGAATTTTGAATCAGTAATTTGTTACTTCTCAATAATTAATGTGTAAGTTTGTTGTTTACATTCTTAAGGTTTACGAATATAAGATAAACGAGACTATTGAAAATCAACCAAGACATGAGAGACTATATGAGATTTAGGCCAAATACTTCCCCGGATCCTTTAAGTTTCATGTTTGTTTTAGATAGATCCTTTAAGTTTTTAAGTCTTCAGATAGGTCCTTTAAGTTTCGAGTTGTTTCAGATAGGTCATTTCTATCAACCTCTGTTAAGCCAAAGTTAAATGACCTATCTGAAACAAACTCAAAACTTAAAGGACCTATCTGAAACCTTATAAACTTAAAAGACCTATCCGAAACAAACTCGAAACTTAAAGGACCTATCTGAAACCTTAAAAACTTAAAGGACCTATGTGAAACAAACGTAAAACTTAAAGGACCCAAAGAGGTATTTGGCCTATGATTTATAATAGCCATTGAAACACCCACACTAGAGTTTCAACAATCCAACGAATACTTGTCAGGTCAATGAACTTATCGGTAAACTTAAAGAGATTGCAGGTAGCAATCAAGTAAAGAGTTTCAAAAAGTAAAGCAACAAGTGTTCAAAACGAAGCTTAGCCAGAGTGTTAACTTCCCAAAACTTTGATGCATTTCTTTATGTATTTTCTACTTTTTTTTCCTTCTGAAAATTGCCCATCCGGAAGATATTTTCTGAAATGCTATCTTGCTTGTTTTGAGCAACACAGGAGGCCTACAGAGCAACCACCAAAGAATGGTGACCTGTGTGATTCACAAACACAAACCCAGTTTGTAATATATTAGTCTGGTTTTGTGTGTTATACACTGCAAGTGATTGAAAACATCTTGATGTTGAACAGAAACACCATAGTGATGAGACAATCCAGGCATGTGTATTCTTACTATGTGATGTGTAAGACTATGCTTTTACTTTACAGATTTACATTATGTACGTACAGTGATCGCGAGGGGAAATTTTATCAAGACGACTTTTCTCGTCTGCTATCCCTCGAACAAAAAAATTATACAAGGAAAACTATATAAACGAGATAAAATGTTCGACATGAATTATGAAAATCTACAGGGAACTAAGATAATCTTTTATAATTGACAAAATGGGGTTGTCGTTGGGATATCCTTCCAATGAACGAAAAATGATTCCATCCATCCTAGCTTGAACTCCATCAGAAAATGTCAACCCCTGTAGCAGTTCCTTCAACGTGCTTTCAACTCCGGTTAGGGAACTTCGTGCGCCTAATAAAATCTCAGGTAGAGAGGGACTGGATCTAGATATCTCTACAACAGTAACCTGGCATAGCTCAAGCAAAATCACCACTTTTGTAACTGTACCACTCAAATACAACATTCATATTGGAAGAATAAATATGATCTCTAACTAACCTGTTCGTCTTGAGGTATATTGGCCTTCAATTTTGCTATGGCAATAGCTCGGGAAAGGCCACCAATAGCATCAACCAAACCATGTGATGCTGCATCTTTACCAGTCCAAACTCTCCCCTGTGCTACCTCCTCCATCTTGTCCACCTAGGTAGAGAAAAGTAGTTGTATGAAAGGTCTATAAGAGATGAACAAAAAAGCTCTGGATTAATAATCTTAATAAATTTAGAACATACAGTCATAGATCTGGATAAAGCTGCCTTGTCTCGAAATTGTTTATATGCATTCTGCGCAGATTTGGCAAATAGCTCTGCTTCATCTGGCCTATAAGAAAGAAAGGAAATATACCTTGTAAAAACCGTCAATTAAAGATTAGAAACACGTATGTGAAAGGAAGAACTCTCGGCCTCCCCAGGTTGAACTTGTAATTTTTATAGGGTAAAACTTAAAAGATAGTGAGTTTGTTTATTGTTCAGTAGATTATCTTTTGCTACAATCTGCTTTTATATATGATGGAATTTTCAATGGATGCCTAACACCTTGATTTCTTTTCTTCAAAGATCAATATAATGGAACCCATTGATTCATACCATTATTAACCACGTATATGTTAAAATTGATTTTTGATGTAGTCAAAAAGTTAGGAATTTTTTATTTTATAGATTATGAAAATGTGATAGAAATTTTTCGATTTACACATTAAATTACAGACATCTATTTTTGACAGTGCGAACTGCAAACACATTGGTTCTAGAGTTGATAAATTGGAAAATTTCTGTACGAAATCCCTGAGGTCCTCAAATCAATTATATACGTAGCAAGTTTGGTTCATTTGATTTATATCCTATAGCTTGAAGGGAGTCCACCCATATAGTTGTTTTAGCATCTGAACTTCTTGAAATTCAAATTTTAAATTTAGTTAAGTTGTAGTATTTTTATTTTTTACTTTATATAAATAATAATAGGTAGGGAATCATCTAGGTGCCATCAGCTAATTTTCGTTGGGTTAGAATCTATTTGGAATGTAAAAGTAACAGTTATGCACTTCCTTCTCAGAGAGAGTGCCCGGCAGTTGAGATACCAAATAAAATTATTACCTAAAAGAACGCTGATCAGCGGAAACGAGCTCAGCATATCTTCCCCTTGATATGATTTCTTTATTAAAGCCAATCTTCTCATACAGTTTCGCTAGGTTAAATTTTCCTACAGAAAAATGTTATATCATAAATTAAAAAATTACAAACATCAAAAACAAAATATTTAGCACTGACTGTTCATGATGTTATAATGTCTTGCCTCATTATTCCGTCGAATGAATAATTAACATTCGGCTATATATCATTTGGATGCAGTTAATTACCATTCAAATGGTAGCATGAAAAGTTTTGTTCCTACAACAACAGTACATATGCTATGTCTTATTATTGATAATCTAATGTGCATAACCTATAAAGGCAGATTTCATCCTACATTCTTGTTTTTGGAAAAAGCATTGTAGAACAGGTTTTCTTCTTGGTGGAAAGTAAGCAGATATCAGCAGTCTGTACCTTTTTAAATACTTCCTCCTTTTATTGGAAATGATTTTGAACACTAATTAGAGCTGAAGAGATTTCAAAAGAAGGAAAGGTCACTATAGGACCACAATAATGACTTTAAGCATGATGGTCAAAACTGTGGTTGCACAATCATATGATTTTTGGAACCTACACGATCCTGATCATATTTTGGAATATGATCTCACCAAATTGTGTAGGATCATCGCGTTGGCTTGTATGTCAGTGAGATTGTACAATGCTGCCATGCCTAACCAAAAGCAGGTTTACCAACAGTAACCCAATTGTTGAAACCGAAACCCATGTTTATCTCCATCATAAATGATGTTTTTTACCCTGCTATCTAACCCTCTTCCAAGCATTTCTTTCCAAACAACTTTTTCCCCATTGTCTCTCTTGTGTCATGTGTGACAGTGTTTCATGGGTTCTCATCTTCTCCATTATTGATTTTGTACAGTGAAGCAACAATAATTTTTCTTCATTGGTTCGTACTACTGCAGCATCAAAAGGTTGGTTTGGAGCTACAGGATTTTGGTTTGGTAGGTTTGATGTTTGTTGATCTTCTTTTCCTCTGTTCTCAGTTTTGTTCTCCTTATGGATTACGAATTGAAGTTTCACAAGTGTTATTAGTGATGTATTTTAGAGGGGAATTTGCGTTATTTATATATGCATATATATGACATATATATTGCAAAATCTGTTTTCCAATCCCAAGATTTATGATTTTCATCCCCTATCTTGACTATAAGTAACATTTAATGATATCTTACACATCTGTCGAGACACTAAAGCGATGGAAAACCAGGTACCGAGACTGATCATTGCTCAGCGCCTCAACAAGGAACTTCCTAATTCTTAAATTGAGCAGCACCAAGTAGATTTTAACATAGAAACTGATGAGAACATATCTTTCATATATTCCACCATGTGCATGAATGATTTTAATAAATCCTATACTTTTTTTTTTTTCAGTTAGATTCATGTCTACATGCCCTTCTCCTATATTCACCTACTGAAACAATAAACCACCGTGATTACCTGTGACCACTCCAATTGAACCAGTTAAGGTAAGACTTTCTGCAACAATAGCATCAGTTCCCATTGCCATGTAGTATCCTCCACTTGCTGCCACATCAGCCATTGAAGCAATGACTGGTTTTGAAGCAGCTAAAAGCCGAATTTCTCTCCACATCCTAAGCACAGCGATACAAAATAATGATTTGTGACATCAGACTATAATGAGCTAGCTAAACAAGCAAAATCACCAAAATACTTAGAAAGCCTAACAATTCCATCCATGATAAAAATTCCAGATGCATTTCAAATTTAACTGGACTATAAAGGAAAGTATATGATTCATTCCTCTCAAGTTTAAAAGTAGGCTTAAATATGTTTTTATCCCCTCAAAATAGGGTAATAAATAACTGCTTTTGGCCCCTAAAGTTTCATCGCCTTTTGGTCCCTCTTTTCTGAGAATGGCCGCAATTGGTCCCTCAGTCGAAAAATGGACTAAAAGTGGAGTTACCAATTATCATTTTCAGAAGAGGACCAAAATTTGACGAATTTTTGAGGCACCGAAAGTAATAATTACCCTATTTTGGGTAATAAAAACATATTCAAATCTTAAAAGTGTTATCTAAAAAATAGCTTCAATGAAAGATTAATCATAATGTCATACTTAAGTTTCAAAAAAACAATGTCATGTTTATATGTACTCGAAAAGTATTACGTTGTACACATCAGATCTAGATGCATCCAACCAATAATTTCAAACCAATACAAATCAAATTATTAAATTGCATTTTGAAAATAAAACTAACATGGGGGAAAATTTTACCAGAACTTACAAATCAGAGGCAAGAGCGTCACCTCCAGGACTGTCAATTCTGATGATAGCAGCCTTAAATTTTTTTGACTCTGAGGAGGAAGAAAACATCCATTGTGACCATGAGGTAAATTATAGCACAAATAAAATATGAATTATAATAATTAGCAATTTTGGCAAACAGCATCATTGATGAACATGGAAAACCATGATTGTACTTTTGTTATATTACTAAAAGAGAATAGACAGGTTTTGTTGCTGTTGTTTACATATATTACATAACTGAAAGAGAAAAAAAACTAAACACTGATATTTACATCTTGGAATACATGAATGAATAGTTCTGTAGGTCATATATGTTTATTTATTTTCTCTGGATTTGGGTTTCATTGCCCCTGAGATTCATAGATCTCATAAATGACATATCCTTGGTCCTAGCATCTTGTTTCACTATAATCTACTTGCTCTTGCCTTTGTCAATGTATCTTAGTTTTGGAAAGCAAACAATACTGTATGGCCATTTTTGGAATCAAAAGCTTCAAAGGAAGTGTAATCCCTTCGCTTCTCATTAATCTTAGTGACACCAGTAAATAACAATATAATATTTCCCCTACTAGAAAAACAATAGCAATGATGCTTTAATGATAACTGTTTTAGTGGAAAACTCATAATATCAAATGTACCTCTGACAGTGCGAATCTTCTCAATGAACTCCTCTGAAGTGATGCCAGAGCCTGAGACACTTAATTGACTCTTAACTCGACTAATGCTCCCTGAGGCCCGGATGATGGCTATCAGTTCTTTGCCACCTGAAATTCCAACTGTCCATTTCCTAACCCGGGAGTATTTCCTGTATTTAATCAAACCAAGAAATCATCTTGATATTTTATTTTGGTGTATTTTATTCACCAAAAAGGGTATTATTAAGAATAAAAGTTGGGTAAGAAAAAGGAAGCAATAGTAAGTCATGTGAAAATTGTAATTTACATACATAAGCCACAGAAAGAACCAGGACAAAGAGATAATGAAATATAATAATTTAAAAAAACTCTGTAACATATTATCTACGCATTGAAGCTTCCTCCAATTTCTGTATACACTAATTGTAAAATTTTGTTTTTAAAGAATACTTATATAATTAATCGATATACATAAACTTTATATTTATCCTAAAATTAAAAGTTATAATTTCAAATTAGACTAACGTATTTGATGTGCTAGAAATAAATATGAAATACTCTGTTACAATATAATCTGAATCAAATCTTGCATGACAATTCCAAAAAAGAAGCAGCTAGTGAATTATGCAAAGTTCTTTTTGTATAGAACAGTGACGAGCTGCAATGATGCACTATGTGGAAGATGACAGAGTCAATAGCACTAACGCTGTGATAACATATTTACTTTAACCTAGAAATCAGCTACTTAGATCCAATTAACAATCAACAGAAATTAATGGCTAATAACATCCCTGTTGAAGCATAGAGGTGGAGGAAAATGTAAGTTTTCAGAATGGTCCTAAAACATGTAAATACTTCTTTTATTTGATCATGAAAAATATTAGTCATTGAGAAGTAGTCTAAATTACTAGGTACAAAAATGAAATGATAATAAAATTGAAACTTTTATGGAAATTTCCCAAATTAGTTATTTCTAAAGCTGACTTTTATCTATCACAAATAAAACCCATATACCATGTTACGTTCTTAAAAGCCTCTGAAGAAACTTCTACCTGTAATCGACTGTTGGCAGTTTTTTATCTGTTTTCACTCCAAGTCTCTCCTTCAACATGTCAGTAACCTGCAAAACATTCAATGTTTCTTATCCTTTTAACCCTCTTTAATTGCAATGTATTGATATCTTCTAATCAGTTCATTAAACGTAATTAACCAGCAATAAATAAGAATACAACAGACTGTGAAACAGTATAGTCCACAATAAAGAAGCAATTAAAAACAATACACTCATACAGGCCCAGACAAAAACTCTTCATTGGGATCTTTCCATCAAATATATGCACCACTAATCACTAAATAAGATACCATCTCTCACTCTTGATAAGAATATATATTAATAAAAGCTGGCAAATGATACATACAATTAGTTTAGTACATAACATGAGCAGACAATTATGTACCTCATCATCATACATTAAATTTGATATAAGGCCCTCTTCTTTCAGCTTATCAACTTGATAAACACCTTCATTTATAAAGTTCTCAATATCTTCTTTTCCTTTTCCTGTTTTAAATTGGCAGAAGAGCAAAAGTTATTTTGTGATAGGCTAATATAATGTGAACAACCCATTCCAACAACCACACCGTATGTCTATACGGTTTAGTGGGTTTTTTAAATTTTTGTATGCATATTGGGATGCGTGCGTAGAGAAAATGTGAGTATGACACCATGAAATGATAGGTTGTCGTATAAGGGTGTCAATTTTCGGTTGTACATATAACAGCTCTCTTTGTGATACAAGATTCAACTAAAATTTGAAAAGCAAAAGTACCTTTGGCAGAAGAGACTTTATCCAGCCAGTTTGTATAGATATTATCTAGTAATGCAGTCAACATCTCACAATTTTCATCAGACATGGTTGTTCGAGCTAATTGATCTCCTGCACTTTTGTACTTGCCGATCCTTTCCACTTGCGGTTCAACTCCTATTTTATCTAAAACGCCTGGACAAAAAATTAACAATTGATGTCAAAAACACAAGTTTTAAGATTATTCATAGTCATCTGATGCTTAAAAATTTAAAAGGTTTGATTAATAATCTGGACATGCGTCTGCAAACTATTATATGAGAATATTGAAACTTTTCCGAACAATAAAGGAATTATTTGAGACACTAGCATTGGAATGGTATTTGAGAAATTACCATATAAAGCTATAATATAGAAAGGTGTACAAAGACTTAACTTCAGGCATTAGTGGTAAGACATTTTGTACCAAAGTTATGTACAAACGTTATATGAAGTACTGGACTACCAGGTAAGTCTCTTACAAGGATCTATGCATAGCAATAGCATATACAAAATTACCAGACTACCAGGTATCATTCCCCTTCTATACCCACTCTCTCCGTCATAATACTAGTACTTTGTTGTTTTAAAGATAAATTACTGGATGTTGCTTTAATAACCAGTTTGATGGAAAAAATATTACAAGAGGCTGGAACTTCATTTTGCTCTTAATTAGGAAGTTTAATTTTTGAGTTCAATCTCCTTTGAATTGTTGTTTCAAATTTGATCTCCCTTTTATATTTTTAGTGTTTAACTTAATTTTTGAAGTATTCCATTTTATTTTATTTTGTCAAAAAATGGATTTTTGAAGTATTCCATAATTTTTATTTGACAAAACATTTATTTATCATATAAGTAATTTATATGATAAAGTAATATTTATCATATAAAGTAATTTATTGTTACATAAAAAAAAGCAACTTATTGTTGTTCTTCTCTTAGAAATGTCCTAAAATATAATGGGAAAATTTTAATGTATATGATATATTTACATATTATGTATTTACAAATTGCATGAACTATTTCTTTTGCCATTTCTGTATGATCATTCCATGATTTTGATTCGTTTTTACTTTGGGTTACCATGGTTCCTGACCCAGCCTAGATTATACAATAGTTCATTTGGTTTCTTTGGGTAAAGACTTAAGTTCAAATCTAATGAATTGATCTAGTATATATTAAGGCCAGATAAAAAGCAAGTGTAATACAACCCATCCCACGAAAACCTCAAAATTACCATTGAAATACCAAATTGGAGATTCATACACACACACCAAAAATAAAATAAAAAAGTAATTTATTGCCGTTAAACTTTAAACAATGCAACATAAAGAAAGACCAGCTTACCTCTGAGGAATGAGGCTTGAACACTCAATCCAAACAAAGAAAAGTAAGCACTTGGAGGGGCATATATTTCTTCACAAGCACATGCGAGGTAATATTCTTTTTCTTGACATGTAGGGAGATAAGCCACAACAAATTTTCCTACAAGTAAACTCAAGTATCAATGAATGTTAGAGGGATATTAAATGTCATTAATCACCATATATTCTCTAAAATGTAAATCCTCAGTTACATCACAACCCCAGAAAATAACATGCTTCATCCATCGTATAACAAGAGGAGATACAATGATTTGGGAAAAAGGAACCTTCTACAGAAGGCCATTTCAGCAGAGATAAAAAAAACATACTAAATTAATCACTCTCTTGAATATTCTCCATATGATATACGAGAAGTATTTCACAAAGTTTTAAAATTTCAGTTTATCCATGGCTTATGCATTGGCAGCCATGTAAATTAAACATGCATCAGCACCCCTATAACAGAAGATATATTGATTTGGGAAAAAGAAACCATCTACTGAAGGCCATTTCAGCATAGACAAAAAAATCGTATTAACTTAATCACTCTCTTGAATGTTCTCTACAGGATATAAGAGAAGTATTTCACAAAGTGTTAAAACTTCACAGTTTTATGCATTGGCAGCCAAGGAGGAAAATTGTTCAAGAAAAACATGCAACTCGGCATTTTCATCAGATGTGCAAGATCCATAGAAGCCATCAATAATTACTAACTACAGTTAAATGTAACAGTTATGTAAGTTTACTGAATTTCTTGGAAAAATCTGCACAGGCTCATTTGAGAGTAATAGAAGTTTCAATAAACATCATATGATATGGAAAAAGGTTTTCTGACATTAGGTTTTTCCACGTTTCTCTTTCTTCCACATCTAAGCTGCAACACAACACAAGTCCAGTGTTTTTACCTGATTTTTTGAAATTCAAGATGTGCCTTCGAATTTCTTCTACTTTACCCCAACCACAGTTTAAACTATCAATATGGAGATAGACCCCAGAAATTCGAGGATCATAGGCTGCTTTCAAAAAATTCTCGCATATTTGAGGTAGAGAAAGTCCCGGAGAGAATCTACTCTTCGCTTGATCAGATATCTGAACACAACATCAAAATATATAACTATATACCATTTTGATAAGTGAAAGCAGATCATACTATATGTGTATTTGGGTGAACATTTAATACAAGTGATTTTAAACTTTATTTTAAAAGACTAGTATGATTATAATTGAGCATGGGTGATTCAATGGATGAGGCTACCACCAGGTGGGGGTCTAGAGAGTATATGAACACAACATTACCCCGCAAGCGGAAAACTGTTTCTAGGATTTGTGCTCATGTCATGACCACCAACTCACAAGGCAACAACCTTATTGTTGAGTCATGATTTGAATGCAAGTGTTTCAAAGAGCATACGAAAATAAGTTGTGTTCAGCTTACTTAAAAACTTATATCTTACTGTAGATAGCTTATACCTAAAACAATTTAATCACATTCCCTTTCTAGAAATAGTGTTCACACGATAAACACTTAGAATTTAATTTTTATGCACGGTAAGGGTAGAAAAGTTTTACACATTCATCCAATTACGTCTTACTACCATGTGCCTATTTGAATTGGCTTATTTTGAGCCTTTCTACTCGCATAAGCACTTGTGAGGCTGTTTCAGACAACTTATGAAAGCAACTTATGATATGTTCATATGCCGTATTCAGCTTATTTTCATAAGTTTTCCAATATAGCTTATGAAAGCAAACAACTTATAGCTAGCTTATGATAAAAAATTTGACTTTATTTTATTTTGTTTAATGGAAATAGCATGTTCATGCTATAAGCTGCAAATTAAGTTGTTTATCCAAATCAGGCCTACAATACCTCTACGATTTTAAACATAGTGTTCATGCATTGATACATACTTATGAAATAATTTTTGAGTTTAACGGATATGTTTGGTTAGTGTAAATTAATTTTACACTAACATCCAATAGGAATCAACTATTTTTCCATGTCATACCTCTACGATTTGACAGAATACACTGTTGCTATTATATGATAGTGTAAAATTATTTAACACGTTGGTGTATATCCTATTTTCTCAAACTTTTTTACCTTACATATCAATTGAAATGTCCTGCATGCAAGGTTCAGGATTCAAACTCCGGCCAACAAAAAAATAAATACTAACTCAACTTAAATATTTATTCAACGAAGGATAAGAAATGCGATAATGGAAAAGGATAGAAGGAAACCTGGCCACGAAGCTTCATTGTAAGAACGCTACCTTTACGAACACGTTCCCATGGATACGCAATGAGCATCTTAACCTTCACGACGAAATTCCTCCAACCAGTGATAGGTTCAAATTCAAATTCTCCACTAGGATAATCTTCATCAGCAATTCTAACTTTTTCACCTTCTTGAACAACTTTTTCTTCGATTTTGGAGTCGGAGGAAGAATCAAAAGCGCGAAGGGAAATGCATGTTCTTCTTGAACGAGTTTGAGGAAGTGAATGAAATGATGAAAAAGAGAAGCGAGAGTGAAATTGAAGTGATGATGATGATGATGATAAGGTGTTGCGGCGGTAGAGGGAGGTGTGGAGGGGGGGTGTGGGTAGAAGAAGTGTAGACATTTTGTATAACAACAAATTGAATGAAGAGAGGGAGAGGCAAGTTAATGTGAAGAAGAAGAAGAAGTGAAGTGAAATGATGAGCTGACAAGGTCTAATTTTCTCCACGTCTTCGTTTATGTCAGCCGGACATTTCTTTGTAAGGTGCTCTCCTAAAATTGAGGTGTACCAATACTCTTGCTTCATAAATTTATAAACCTACGATCAATTTTATGAAATAAAAAGTTATTTATCGACATTTATATTTTAGAAAATATGATTTCATAAGAAAAACACATCATTCATTATTTATAAGAATTATAGTGATTTTTTTACATATTATCGTATAAAATAATCAAAGTTGTCTATTATGAGCGATAAAAATTCAAAAAAAATTAATTTTATTTCGTTTACGCTTTTGATGAATAAGATTTAATCATTATAATTATAAATGATAAAAAAAAAATATTTTTCTTCAAAAAAACAACTCATTTACCTATAAAATTAAAGGTTTGGTTGTGTTGGTACATTCAATTATATTGGATGCATAGTAGAATTTGCCTTTCTTTTATATCTCACCCCAAAAAATGATTCATTTCAAATTCTTTCATTTCTTTTCGAGTGAATAGACTTTTTCGTCCTTAAATTTGTATGTATTGGTCAATTTGATCATTTAATTTCATGAAATAACAATTATGTCCCTAAATTTTTGTCAGTCAATTTAGTCCCTATGTCAAGTTTGGTCATTAACAGTGATAATGTGGGACGTTAACTGCTCATGTAACATGTCAAGTCAGATGCCACACATACAAGGACTAATTTGATTGCAAATAGGAAAAAAACCATGGATGAATTTGACCGAAAGTGAAAAACATTTCCTTATTCAAGATTGTTATACAACGGCTCTTTCTTCCCCAGTCCTATATACCTCTAACCCTAATTTTTTTCATCTCTCGTTTACAACTCAGAATCCCCAAAATTTCTTCCATAAAACTTGTTCAAATTGAATCTGAAATGATTGGTGGTGATCGTATGACCAAAAACAGCTCTCAAAGTTGAGCTTCATCTTCAAGCTCCATGTTTAATAATGAGGTTAGAATATTTGAATGTTGGTGTCCTAGAAGATGTGCTGTAAGAAAAGTCAATACTCTGAAGAACCCAGAAAGACCTTTCTACACATGCCCTTTGCCAAATGTTTGTTTATAAATTGATATGTCCTTTTTATTGTTATGCATTTTTGTTCTTGATTGATTTTCCTTTGTACAAGATGACGATGATAATTGTGCTTTTTTGTTTGGGTTGATGAAGCTAGAGAACTAGGATACTTTAAAAACAATAGAACTGGTGGTGGTCAGGGAAGAAAGACAAGATTGATGGAGAATGTTCAATTTATGGTTAAGGCCAAGGAAAGTGGCAATGAAGAGGTTTGGAGGGCATGGTTGATGGGCAAAGGTTAAGAAGTAAGGTTAAACTGATCAAGTATTTGATAGGAATAATATGCTTCTTTGAATTTTTAAACATCTTATTCTATTGTACTAGGCGTGTGTAATACCCTCAAGGGCAAGAGGTTGAAGATGAATGTAATCCTTTTGTGATATTATTGAAATCAAATTAGTCCCTGAATTATTGTGGAAAACATCAAATCGATCCCTACAATATATGCAAAACTATAAAAAAAAAGTCTTTGAATTATATATTTACTTATCAAATCTATCCTTTGTGCATATATGTCTAGAATAGAGTAAAAATTAAAAAAACACATTTGAAGTGCTTAATATATTCAACTTATTTTATAATTTAGTCATTGTACAACAAGTCATTACATACCTAAAATAATGGTTCCTAACCACCATTGATAAAGTCATAAAGGTGGACCCAAAATAAAGGCAACCATTATATAATAAACCCAACTAAACAACAAGTATATAAATATTACATATCCAAAATAAATAATAAGTTCCTAAATATTACATATACAAAATAAGTCATCATAAATAACGACTATTTCATTGGTTCGTTGGTGGAAATCATGGTGTCGAGATAAAGTCCATGAATTGTGGTTGAGTTGAACCAAATGCTCTACAGCCATTATATGGTACTCTTATAATTTCAGGAGATGTTGTTTGTTGATAATCGGATTTAGACAACTATACCAAATTGTTTACCAAGTAATAAAATGTAAGCAGAGTATCTTATCCATAGAGATTGTCATTCTAACTAGGTAATTCATGTTACTTATTTGGAAACAAAAAACAAATAAACGATAAAGGGGTTTTTGCAATTTAGTCTGTTTCCACATATCAAGAGTTTTATGAGTAACCTGAAATTAGAGAGGAAGGTATATCGGGAACAAAAATGAATTCTCTCTGACGATTTTTTGAGAGATATTTTAACTGTTCATGAGCCACCCTTCACCATCTTCCTTCAACCTTGCTTCACCATTAGGTAACCTCCCAACAACCACCGCCAACCCCGATTCTCAACCGATCCACAAGGAAAACATCATCATCACCTGGCCTTGCCTCCAAGATGCTACACTTATCAAAAAAACCCGAATAAAATCATTCCAAACCCTCATCTGCGCAAGCTAACCCTAAACCCTTATTGAAGAGTAACTCGGAAAAATCTGCCACAAATCTCGTTTCCTCTCCACAAACACAACTTCATGTCACTGAATCTAACACAAATACTGAAGGTGAGAAAAACCACAAGAAGGGGGGGTTGAATTGTGTTTTTGGAAACTTCTTCTTTTACGTTCTAGATAACTGTCCTCAGGTTCAGAGTCTGAAGTAGTTCAAAGTCTGAGTGAGTTCAGAGTCTATGTGCAGCGGATAATGTAAAGAACAGAAGAAGAGAGAACACAAGCAATTATACAGGTTCCTTCCACAAACCGGAAGTAGTCCTGTCCTCCTTGCACTTCCAAGG
>Ga0315913_1005616_pt1 | contig 15188 bp, 19 predicted proteins | sample MpolsnodulesMG_FD_207736 | JGI IMG/M metagenome (GOLD analysis project Ga0315913, IMG submission 207736) | Medicago polymorpha root nodule microbial communities from Los Angeles, California, United States - small nodules | ecosystem: Host-associated > Plants > Roots > Nodule | place: USA... | reverse complement strand
GAACCCTACCCTAATAGGGTTTAGTTACTCATGGTAACTAAAGACAAATTACAAAAGAAATAAAACATATCCTAGAGGCTTAGAGTGAGGCAGGGGCGGATACACACACATACTATGTGTGGCAAAAGCCGCACATGCCTTTTCCTTTTTTTATTTATTTTTAATAATAGATATAACACAAAGGAACAAGTCGGTAAATGAGCAAACTATCTCTTTTACAATATGTTTTATGTTTGAATCCCGCAAAGTCATTTGTACCTTTTGATGTGAACAAATTATTGAGGATGACTGAGTTTTATCCAAATGATTTAATAGATGTGCCGGAAGTGGCGTTACACCATCAACATAAGAATTATGTTACAAATGTTTGATTTGACCCAAAATTTGCTAAGTTGAAACGACTTTCAAATCTTTTTGCAAAACTTGTGGAAATAAATAAATACAACACATTTGCTATGGTTTATTAACTTTTGAAGTTAGCTTTGCTATTGGCGGTAGCAGCTGCAAGTGTTGAACATGTTTTTTCATTGTAATGTATTGTATCAAACAATGTTATTTCTTATTTTTATTATAGTTTGCCTTATTGTTTCTTTGAAAATTTAGCCCCACATGTATCAAAAGTTTGGATCCGCCCCTGGAGTGATGAGAGACTCCTCCCTTGAAGCTCATAGTGCTTGCCTTCCTATTGAACTGTTTCACTCTGAATGAGAGGTTGAGTAAATATAGGCAAGTTTCTACCTGAGTTTGGACTAATAAACTGGGTTTTTTCCCACAAAAAAGTGGCAAAAGCAGGTATGACCCGCTCCCTGCATGCTCAGGGCACATGGTTGGGGTGCATAAGTGTAAAACTCATGCCCCGGGCAACAGCATGCCTAGGGCGCATGTCAGCACTCCTGGGGCACACTAGTTCGTTTTCATGCGCGTAATCACCTAATTCTTCATCTTTTTTGGTGTTTCCTTCCTTATAAGATGTTTTGGGACTTGAGAACATAATTTCTCCCTTTGTAATATCTTCTGAGGCCACTTGAATCTTCATTCATAGTCTTCCCATGATTTTCACAAGTCTTTAAGATGTTTTACTTTGCCGATTTGTGTGATTTCTTCTTGAATTACATCAAAACGTCCTAGAATTGCTATGTTTCATGAAAAACTAGAATTACATGACTCAAATAGAAAATATTACAAATGTGCCTAAAACCATAAGCAATTGTTCTAATATTTTAGACTAAAACTAAATGAAAATGACACAAAAATATGTTAAGAATAATTTAAGATGACTTGTCATAACGACCCCGAACTTAAATTGTTATTTGTTCTCAAGTAACAAAAGAAAATAAATTTTAATTCTTTGTATATTTTTTAGGAAAAATATACATACCTTTTCGAAGAGGTTGCTTAGATCATCATCTCATCCCATGTACAGTTTTGACTAACTTACCACTTTCCATTCAAATGGGACAGACTTAGAGAAGATAGCTCACACTTTCAGTCACACTCTTTTTCAGGATATCTCCTAAAGTCAGTAGGGTTGGCCACAACATTTGCCAACTCTAGTCGTCACATGAATGTACCTTGTTGTAAATTTGAGACAATTCTAAACAGACATTCAACATTTGCCAACTCTAGTCGTCACATGAATGTACCTTTTTGGAGTTAGATTATCAACTTAAGGATTCCTACTAAACAATATGGGTACAAAGTAGAACTATTTTTCATTCATTTTTCATGATAGGTAAATTTTTTTAAGAGACCAAATTTTTTGATGTTTTTGCCTCATGATTCTTTTTTCTTTCTAATTTTGCTGTGTAGACCCATGGTTTATCTACATTTTTTTCATGTTTGATAAATAAATTCTACTGGTACCCCACCCCAAACTTAAAATGTTGCTAATTTCAAAGAGAAACCCCAAACTTAGTTTCAAATCATACCAATTTATTGAAAATATTCTATCTAACTCGAAAACAAATCAAATATATGACGTTAAGGTTCAAAACTTGTGACATGATTCGTCACTTAGTAATAGCAAAATAAGTCATTGTTGGAGGCTAAAAGTGGTTTCACAGCGGATAGTAATAATATAAAGGGTGGTTTGAAAGGCTTAAGATACCAAAGAGTTGCCTCGTATATAGTATAACATGATGGATAATTTGTAAATAACGACCGCAAATTCGAGCAAAAATATCATTCATATGGAACACTCAATATAGAAAGAATTATAGTATAAGATTGGATTGAATATTTGGCTCAAATTCTCACCGGTTATGTTATACGGAAAAAAAATGTTTAACATTACCCTTTGAGTTTTGATGATAACAAGGTATACAAAATATGTTTAACATTACCCTTTGAGTTTTGATGATAACAAGGTATTAAAAATTTTCAATTGGAATATTTGTTCAAGTGTGCAGGACCATAGACAAAAATTTAGTGTCTCTTTAAAGCACAGGTTCTGAAGAACATATGAGAGAAATGGAATCTATAAAAAGGAAGCTTAAAGCATCTGAAGAAAAGAGGTTATGAAGACAAGAGGTTCTGAAGGTCATCAGAAGCAGACATCATCAGAAGCACCTCCTCAGAAGCTATTCACCAAAAGCTGACGTCATCAAAGGTTCTGAAGATCATCAGGAGCTAAAGATCATTAGAAGCTTAAAGACTGGAAGCTTCAGAATTATGTCAAATGTTGTTATTATCAAGCCTATCATTGCAGAAGAGTAGAAGCTAAGCAACAGCTACTCTGTTTTGTGTCTGCTACAATACAAGAACAACAGCTGTGACTACGCTGGTATTCCTCCATACTTGGAATGGATTTGAAATTGTTCCTTCATAGGACAATAACCAAATCAGGCAACAGATCATTGGTGATTTGATCAAACTTCAAATGACTCATTTTTGATGTGCTAGCAATCAACAACGTCTCTTTCACACCTCTATATAAAGGAGTAAGAACCTGAAGAATTGCAAGACTCACACAACAATTTTACAAGTGCCAAAACTCTGCTGAAATTGTTTAACATCAAAGTTCACTTAGAATTTCTTAACAACTTTCATATCTTAAAAAATTCTAGAGTCTTAAGAGTCTGTATCTGATTTGTATTGTGAACACCACTAATTGTATATCAAGTGTTCAAGCTCAAACAAATTTCTTTGTAATTCTGTTTGAATAGAAGTCTCTTGTAGTTGTGCTTGAGCATAGGAAGTCTCTTGATTTTGTTCTTGAGCATAGGAAATCTCTTGCAGTTGTGCTCGGGTAGTTTGAAGTCTCTTGCTACTTTTAGCAGTGAGCAGTTGTAATCAGATATTTGATTTTAGTGAACTCTCCTTGGAAGTGCAAGGGGGATAGAACTACTTCCGGTTTGTGGAAGGAACCTGTATAATTGCTTTGTGTCTCTCCTCTCTCTCTCTCTCTCTCTCTCTCTCTCTCTGTTTTTATCTGCTGCATTTAGATTCTGAACATCACTTCAGAAGCTGAAATCTATCTGCTTCTGAATAGTGACTTTAGTAGGAGAAAACGAAGAAAAAGAAAACACAATTCAACCCCCCCTTCTTGTGTTTTACTCACCTTTAATTGGTATCTAGAGCCTTGGTCTGTTGTCCTAAACACTTAACAGAGTAGCAGAAAAAGATATGAGAAAACATGGCTTCTATTGATAGCTCAAGATCTGGTCAGAACAATGTTGTTCCACATGATTATGGTGCCTCTGATAAGAAATCTGATTCTAGCAAAGCTCCAAAGTTTAATGGAGATCCTGAAGAATTCTCTTGGTGGAAAACCAACATGTACAGTTACATCGTGGGATTAGATGATGAACTGTGGGACATTCTTGGATAAGGTGTTGGTGACTTGGCTCTTGATGAAGAAGGAGCTGCTATTGATAGAAAGAAACACACCCCTGATCAAAAGAAACTTTACAAGAAGCATCACAAGATGAGAGGAATCCTTGTTGCATCTATACTTCGCACAGATTACATGAAGATGAGTGACAAATCTACTACAAAGGCAATGTTTGCTTCACTTTGTGCAAACTATGAAGGTAATAAGAAGGTTAGAGAAGCAAAGACTCTTATGCTTGTTCATCAGTATGAGTTGTTCAAGATGAAGGATGATGAAAGTATTGAGGAAATGTACTCATGATTTCTGACCTTAGTCTCTAGACTTCAAATACTGAAGAAAAGTTATGTTGCCTTTGATCATGTGAGCAAGATACATAAAAGCTTGCCTTTTAGATGGAGACCTAAGGTTATTGCTATTGAGGAAGCTAAAGACTTAAACACTCTAAGTGTTGAAGATCTTGTCAGCTCTCTCAAGTTTCATGAAATTAGCCTAAATGAGCATGACTCTTCAAAGAAGAGTAAATCTATTGCTCTGCCATCTAAAGGAAAGTCATCCAAAGCTCTCAAAGTCATTGAATCTGAAGAAGAAGAGTCACCTGATGGAGATTCTGATGAAGATCCTACTAAGAAGATGGTTATGCTTTCCAACAAGCTTGAATATTTGGCTAAGAAGAACAAGAAGTTTCTGAGTAGAAGAGGTGGTTACAAAAGCTCCAAGAAAGAAGATCAGAAGGGTTGCATCAACTGTAAGAAGCATGAACACTTTATTGCTGATTGCTCTGATCTTCAAAAGGAAAAGTCAAAGAGCAAATCCAAGAAATCAAACTTCAACTCAAGCAAATTCAGGAAGCAGATTAAGAAGAGTTTAATGGCCACCTGAGAAGACTTGGATAGTGAATCTGGTTCTGAGAAAGAAGAAGTTGATGATGAAGCAAATGTACTTGTGGGATTAGTAGCTACACTAACATCAGAAGCTGAACCTGAATCAGATTTTGAAGATGAAAATGAGGTATACTCTAAAATTCCCAGAGAAGAACTTATTGAGTCTCTTAAAGAGCTTCTAACACTCTTTGAACACAGAACCAATGAGTTGATTGATTTAAAAGAAAAATATGTTGTTTTGATGAAACAACAAGAATCAACTATATTGGATCTGAAAGCATTTGAGGAAGAACTTAGAGGTTTTGACTTCATTTGTAACACTTATGAAGACAGACTCAAGATTCTTTGTTAGAAGCTACAAGAAAAGTGTGATAGAAAATCTGTAGGTAAACATGAAATTGGTCTTGAAGATTTTACTATGACTGGCATTGACAGAAGCAAAGTAGCTTCTATGATTTACAACATTTAAAAGAACAATGGTAAAGAGATTGGATATTCAGAAGGGAAACCTAATGACTTCAACCTCAAAGCATGTTGTGAATGCATTAAGGAAGGGTTGAAAACCTTCTTTTTACCTGAGGGTGCTGAGTCTGAAACTGTTGTTCAGTCAGAACCTGAAGCTTCTAGTTCTAAGACTAAGAATATTTCAAAGTCAAAGAATCCTAAGCCCTAGGCAATGACAAACTATGATTCTAAGACTTCAAAGATCAGGATTATGAAGAGATCAGAATCTGTTCCTCAAAGTCTGTTGAACTCAGAGTCTGATATCTTAAAGTCTAAGTTTCAAAAGAACAAGACTTTTGCTGCTTCTGGGGAATCAAAATCAAAAGGTGCTAAACCTATGGTATTGAAGGATCAGAAGTTATCAAACTTTCAGCACATGGTACAAGGAAACAAGAGTAAAACTTCCAGTACTAACCTCAAAAGACCCATAAAGATATGGGTACCTAAATCTAAAATTGTCAAAGTTGCAGATATGCCTAAGAGCAAAGGAAAAGCAAAGATCATGATACCTAGACAGTGATTGCTCAAGACATATGAAAGGAGAGAAGTCTATGTTCCTCACCCTCACAATTAAAGAAGGAGGAAATGTGAAGTTTGGAGGCAACCAATCTGGCAAGATCATTGGTACAGGAACTATTGGTAACTCCTCTATCTCTATTAATAATGTGTTGTTGGTAGATGGTCTTGAACATAACTTACTGAGTATCAGTTAGTTTTGTGACAATGGTTATGATGTGATGTTTGATAAGACCAACTTCACAATAGTTAACAAGGATGACAACTCCATAGTGTTCAAGGGAAAAAGGATTGAGAATGTCTATAAAATTAACTTTTATGAACTGGTTGATCAGAAGGTAGTTTGCCTTATATTAGTGAGTTATAAGAAATGGGTATGACACAGAAGGTTGGGACATGCTAACTGGAGATTAATCTCTAAGCTTAGTAAGTTACAACTTGTCAAATGCTTACCTAACATCGACTATCATTCAGATGCACTCTGTGGTGCATGCTAGAATGGGAAGATAGTTAAATCATCTTTTAAAACTAAAGACATTGTCTCAACTTCCAGAACCTTAGAATTACTTCATATTTATTTATTTGGATCAATTAACACTGCATCCTTATATGGAAGTAAATATGGATTAGTCATTGTTGATGATTATAGCAGATGGACATGGGTAAAATTCCTGGAAAGTAAAGATAATGCGTATGATGTATTTAGTAGCTTCTACACTGAAATACAGTCTGAAAAAGAAATAATTATTTTAAAAGTCAGAAGTGATCATGGTGGAGAGTTTAAAAATGAGCCATTTGAAGCTTTTTGTGAAAAACATGGAATCATCCATGATTTCTCTTCTCCTACAACTCCACAGCAAACTGGGGTTGTAGAGAGAAAGAATAGATCTTTACAAGAAATGGCTAGAACCATGATTCATGAAAATAATTTGGCTAAACATTTCTGGGCAGAAGCAGTGAATACAACATGTTATGTACAAAATAGAATCGATATCAGACTATCTTGGAGAAAACAGTATATGAACTCTTTAAGGGAAGAAGACCCAATATCTCTTACTTTCATCAATTTGGATGTACTTGTTACAATCTAAATAACAAAGTCTACCTAAAGAAATTTGATGTCAAGGCCCAAAGAGGAATCTTCTTAGGTTACTCTGAAAGGTCAAAGGCATACAAAGTGTATAATTCAGAGACACTATATGTTGAAGAATCAATGCACGTTAAATTTGATGACAAAGAGTCTGGAAAAGAAACTCGAGAGCAAGGTGAAAGTTTTGCAGATATACAGGTGCCTGAAGACACTTCAGAACCTGATCAGACTCCAGAAGCTGAACCAACTCCAGAAGCTCAAGATGGGTCTCAGAAAGCTAATCAATCCAAGAATACATTCAAGTACAAGTCTTCACATCCTAAGGATCAAATCATTGGAAACAAAGACAGTCCCAGAAGAACAAGATCATATTTCAGACAAGAAGAGTCTATGATAGGATTGTTATCAGTGATAGAGCCTACTACAGTGGATGAAGTACTTTTAGATGATGGATGGATAATAGCTATGAAAGACGAGCTCAATCAGTTTCAAAGAAATGATGTGTGGGATCTGGTACCCAAACCTCAGTATAAGAACATTATTGGAACAAAATGGGTATTCAGAAACATGTTGAATGAACAAGGAGAAGTAGTCAAAAACAAAGCCAGACTTGTTGCTCAAGGTTATAGTCAACAAGAAGGCATTGATGATACTGAAACATTTTCTCCAGTTGCAAGATTAGAAGCAATCAAGTTACTTCTATCATATGCAGTAAATCATGGTATAATATTATATCAAATGGATGTAAAGAGTGCTTTTCTCAATGGAGTGATATTAGAAGAAGTGTTTGTCAAACAACCTCCTGGTTTTGAGGATTTTAAGTATCCTGACCATGTTTATAAGCTTAGGAAATCACTATATGGTCTTAAACAAGCTCCTAGAACCTAGTATGACAGACTAAGTAATTTCTTAATTGAAAATGATTTTAAAAGAGGTCAGGTTGACACAGCACTCTTCAGAAGGACTCTTGAGAAAGACATTTTTGTTGTAGAGATTTATGTTGATGATATAATATTTGGTTCTACTAATGCATCTCTTTGCAAAGAATTCTCTAAGTTAATGCAGGATGAATTTGAAATGAGCATGATGAGAGAATTGAAGTTCTTTCTTGGAATTCAAGTCAATCAATGCGAAGATGGAGTATATGTTCATCAAACAAAGTATACTAAGGAGCTTCTGAAGAAGTTCAAGCTTGAAGAGTGTAAAGCGATGAACACACCAATGCATCCAACCTGTACCTTAAGTAAAGAAGATACTGGATCAAAGGTAGATCAGAAGATGTATAGAGGTATGATTGGTTCTTTGTTATACCTCATTGCATCTAGGTCAGATATTTTGTTCAGCGTATGCTTGTGTGCAAGATTTCAGTCAAATCCTAGGTAATCTCATCTAACTGCTGTTAAGAGAATCTTCAGGTATCTGAAAAGAACAACTAATCTTGGACTCCTTTATAGGAAATCCTTAGATTATAAGTTGACTGGATTCTATGATGCTGATTATGCTGGTGACAGGATTGAAAGACAATCAACGAATGGAAACTGTCAGTCTCTTGGTGAAAATCTGAAATCCTGGGCTAGCAAAAGGCAAGCAATTATTGTTATGTCTACAGCAGAAGCAGAATATATCTCAGTTGCAAGTTGTTGTACATAACTACTTTGGATGAAACATCAGTTGGAAGATTATCATATTAATGCTAACAGTATTCCCATTTATTGTGATAATACTGCTGCTATTTGTTTGTCAAAGAATCCAATTCTACATTCAAGAGCCAAACATATTGAAATCAAACACCACTTTATTAGAGATTATGTTCAAAAAGGAATTTTAGATATACAATTCATTGATACTGAACATCAATGGGCTGATATATTTACTAAGCCTTTAACCGTAGAAAGATTTGATTTTATAAAGAAAAATTTGAACGTGTCTGATCAAATGCCTATCTCTGAGAAGGAATTTAGGTTCTGAAGTTGTTTAGAAGCTATACTCCATCAGAAGCTGTTCATTGAGGTTCTGAGGAAAATGTGCTTCTGATGACATCAACATCTGAACTCCAGAAGTTGGATTTTTGCTTCTGAATAGTAGTGTTAGTGGAAACGTTGGAAGTTACTTTTTGGTAAAACCCGTCCCACTAGCATGGCAGTTACTCTGAATAATTCTAACGTGGCTTATGTGAATTGGTGTAAAACGTAAGAGGGCAATGATGAATGTTGCTTTGAATGTGGTATCTCGCGCCCCCTAAGTCATTAATGTTGTGTTTGTTTGTCCCCTTCTAAAATGCAAACGATTTTTTTTGCTAAAAACACTTAGACAAAAACACACACTTCTCACTTCACTACCTACACTTTCTGATTTTAGAACTGATTCTCTGAAAAACTCTCGTCTTTTCAAAATCAAAACCTAGAAGCCTCAACTTTCATCAGTATCCATGGCTTCAACAAGTTCGAATCAAGAATCTTCGATGAAACTAGAAGAATGGCAGCTAATGGTTCAAGTGGAGAATCCAGTGGATTTTCTGTCCTTAGCTCGTCATGATTGCAACCTCAGAAGCTATATCAACTCTCAAGACTTGAATGGGTACTTCAAAATGCTGAATGGACCTTCTTATCAGAATTTGGTCAAGTATTTATGGATTAAGGCTGAAATATATGATAAATATGATGCTAGATTGGAAAAGCATGAAAAGGTTCTGATTGATCCTAGCCTTTGAGGGAAGACTATAGAGGAGAATCATTTGAGGAGAATCTGAATAGCAAAACAAGTCCTTGGAAGGCAGTTGTGAACAAGTCTCTGTTCAATGGGAAGAAGAAAGGAAAATATTGTGATATGCAGAAGGAGCACAAGTTACTTCAGAAGATAATGATAGAGTGTTTTCTACCCAAAGGTGGAGGGGTAGATCAGCTATCTTTAGAACACAAAGTGTTTCTACATTTCTTTGTAACTTTTGAGAAAGCCTAAGAAGAAGAAAAAGAAGAAGAAGAAGAAGAAGAAGAAGAAGAAGAAGAAGAAGAAGAAGAAGAAGAAGATGCAGAGATTGAAGTTGCAACTAATTTGGTTACAAGGGAAGTAAGAAGAAAGAAGGTTGCTGATACTGCTGCTCTACAACAAGCTCTTGAGATTGCAAAAAAAATTGAGGTGCCTGCAGAAGCATTTCTCAAAGAATCAACAACTGAAGATGCTCAGAAGGTAGTTGAGCTTGCAGAAGGCATTCAAGAGTTGGTGGTGGCTGGTGAGCTACTCAATGGTGCTGAGGAAGTTAAGAGGGATAATATTGCCTGTTCAGGATATGGTACTTCAGAAGTTGATGCTTTAGAAGCTACAAGAGGTAATTCTTATACTCACAATATCTCTGATAATGTAGTAGAAATAGAGTCTACCTCAACCTCAAACTTTTCAGACACCATAGATGATATTCCTTTGAATAAAGTATATGAAAACCTACATAAAAGTTTAGCCCCATCACCATCTACCAAACACCAGAAAAAGCCAGCTAATGATGTTTTTGAGCCAATATATCCAGCTGTCCTTGAAAGAATAAGAGAACTAGCACAAAGGAGGATTAATGTCTGTCAGAATCTTCCTTCTAACCATCCTTTTCAACCATCTTTCATTCAACCACTCCAATCTATTTCTGCTGATAAAAAACTGTAGATGATGATCAGTTGGGCACAATAACTGGCAAAGTTATAAATGCTTCCACCCTGAAGAAGATGTTTCTGATAAAGGATGTCACAAAGCAGAACAAGAGGGATGAAATATGTTGGTTCCTCAAGATCAATTCCTGCTCAACCAAAGATTCAGAAGAAGAAGAAGATGCAGAGATTGAAGCTGCAACTAATCTGGTTACAAGGGAACTAAGAAGAAAGAAGGTTGCTGATACTGCTGCTCTATAGCAAGCTCTTGAGATTGCAAAAAAAATTGAGGTGCTTGCTGAATTATTGCTCAAAGAATCAACTGTTGAAGATGCTCAAAAGGTAGTTGAGCTTGCAGAAGGCATTCAAGAGTTGGTGGTGGCTGGTGATCTACTTAATGGTGCTGAGGAAGTTCAGAGGGAGAATGTTGCCTGTTCAGGATCTGGTACTTCAGAAGCTGATGCTTCAGAAGCTACAAGAGGTAATTCTTATACTCACAATATCTCTGATAATGTAGTAGAAATAGAGTCTACCTCAACCTCAAACTCTTCAGACACCATAGATGATATTCCTTTGAATAAAGTCTATGAAAACCTACATAAAATATTAGCCCTATCACCATCTACCAAACACCAGAATGAAGGTGAGAAAAACCCAAGAAGGGGGGGTTGAATTGTGTTTGCTTTTTCTTCGTTTTCTCCTACTGAAGTCACTGATCAGAAGCAGATAGATTTCAGCTTCTGAAGTGATAATCAGAATTTAAGTGCAGCGGATAAAAATAGAGAGAGAGAGAGAGAGAGAGAGAGAGAAGAAGAAGAAAGACACAAAGCAATTATACAGGTTCCTTCCACAAACCAGAAGTAGTCCTGTCCCCCTTGCATTTCCAAGGAGAGTTCACTAAAAATGTAATATCAAATTACAACTGCTCAATGCTACAACTAGCAAGAGATTTCAAATTACCCAAGCACAACTGCAAGAGATTTCCTATGCTCCTGAACACAGTCAATAGACTTCCAACGCTCAAGCACAACTGCAAGAGACTTCTATTGCTCAAGCACATAAACAAGAGACTTCTAATCAAACAGAATTACAAAGAAGTTTGTTTGAGTTTGAACACTTGATATACAATCAATGGTGTTCACAATATAAATCAGATACAGACTCTTAAGACTCTTAGGGCTTTAGAATTTCTAAAATATGAACTTTGATAAGAAATTCTAAGTGACTTTAGATGCAGAACAATAACAGAGTTTGGGACTTTGAATTGTTGTATGAGTCTTGATTTTGTGTGTGTCTGTATATCCAACTAGTAGGTCTTCACTCCTTTATAGAGGTGTGAAAGATACGTTGAAAAATTGCCAGCACAATAAAGAGTCGTTTGAAGCTTTGATTAAAATCACCAATGATCTTTTGCTTGATATGGTTATTGTCCTATGAAGGATCAATTTCAAATGCATTCCTAGTTTGAAGGAACATTTCTGCAGGCAGAGCTATTATTCTTGTCTTGTTGCAGAGACACGAACATAGTAGTGGAGGAAGTGGTTGTACAATTCATACAATTGTCCGTTGTCAACGCTCTTGATAGAACAAGCATTCAATGCTTTCAAATTCTTTCACAAAGGCCATTGTAACACTCTTTCAGTCTAATGCAATGCTGGACGAGATTAAATCCATTACTCAGCCTTTGAAGCTTTAAGTCTCTCATCTCCTGATGAACTTCAGCTTCTGGTGATGTTGCTTCTGATGAGATGCTTCTGACGAACTTGCTTCTGATGACGTCATCACTTCATGAGCACTTATACTTCAGATGCTTCAAGCTTCCTTTTTGTTGATTTCTTTGCTCTCTTTTGTTCTTCCAGAACTTTATAAAGATATCAAATTTTTGTCTATGGTCCTGTACACTTGAAGAAATATTAGCATATTCAATTGACAATTTTTAATACCTTATTATCATCAAAACTCTAAGGGTAATGTATGTTAAACGCATTTTGTTCCAACAATCTCCCCCTTTTTGATGATGACAAACACTAATATTTAAAATGATCAATTGTTGTTAATCTAATTAACAAGTTGACTTTAAGGGTATGAGGTTTGTAAGCTCCCCCTGAGTCCAATAGTACTTTAAGGTGAGGTTTGTAAGCTCTCCCTGAGTTCTATCCATGTTAATTAAATTCATCATTAAAAACGTAATAACACTCAGAATAATCTCACATTAATAGACTACAAGATAAAAAGATGGTCCTATTAATTTAACTTGATTAAAATTAAATTAATGGGGCTCAAAGCGTATAAATACTATACATCTACTCCCCCTTTTGTCATCAACAAAAAAACAAAAAATATAAGAAATTAAAGACAAAAAGAAGAGATTGGATAAAGATAGTGAGAAAAAACATTCTAAGTTCAGAAGCATGATAATTGATCAGTAGCGTAAAAACTTGTTCAGAAGCAAAATCAGATCAGATGCAGAATTAAATAAGAAGCAAAACAAATAGTTCAGAAGTAGTTAAACAAAGAAACTTAAGAGAAAAACTAAACAAGCTAAACAAATAAGGTGTGCGACTAAGGGTTGGCATGTCTCTGAAGCAACTCTTGAAGTAACTTGTTTGTAAGCTCAGATTGCTCTCTCATCTCTTCCTTGAACTCTTTATTGCTCTTAATCAAGTTCTCCTCTCTAATTCTGGATTCTTCATGCTTAGCTTCTGAAGCTGCCTTGTACTTAGGCAGCAACAATTTCTGATCAAGAAGTTCCTTCTTCAGCTTCTTGTTTTCACTTTCTAACTCAACATTCCTTTGCAGCAAGGTTAGTTCTGTAGAAACTAGATTGACATTCATCTTTGACAACCAGTTGATGTTCAGCTCTCTTGGGTGTATACCTGTTGGAATGAAATCAGTAGCATTTCTTTCTCTTAAGCATAGAGGAGTTTGCACCCAAGTTCTTAAAACTTTCACTTCCTGCAAATTGTTGTCAACCCCTTTCAGCCAATCTTGAAGCTTGTTTTGAGCAGAGTCTTGAGCATCAAGGCATGTTCTCTGAAGTTCACTCAGGACAAAATCTACTCTCTCTTTCAATCTCTTCCACTGCTTCTCATAGCTGACTTCATGAATCAGATCATTTCTTGATTGAACCAGCTTGTTCAGCTCCTGAAATATGTTCTCACACACATCTACTAAGATAGTAGAATCTAGAAACATGGTGGGTGGAGAAGGTACATTTGTTTTGGCAGGAGCACAAGGTTGAATGGCTAAGTTTGAAGTTGAGGTTGGTCATTTTTAGGTATAGCAGTTTGAGTATTGGTCTCTAAAGATTCATCAAGAACAGAAGTAGAGGATGAGTTAGATATCTCAACCTCCATATCAGAAATTTCTGGTTCACTGATGTGTTCAATAAAGGTAAGAGACTCAATATGGTTAGGGACATGTTCAGGAACAGATTGTTCAAGAACAGATACATCTGGACAGGTTGTTGAGGCTGTTTGTAAGTTTGGTGTTTGTTGTTGGGGGCTTTCTGAAGCAACTTCACCAGAAGCTAGTTCAGAGGCTTTTTCTAAGTTAGACTCAACACCTGGTGATTCCTCTGAGTAGTGATTAACCAGATTCTCTAAGATAGTTGGTTCTGAACTTCTGGTAGGTGATTTTGGTTGAGGTGATGAGGACTCAATTATGTTTGCAGATTCAGAACCTACTTGTTCACTTATAACTTCTGCATCACCATGTGCAAAGTTTATAGGTTTAATCACAGATGGTTGGTTGGGATGTGATGAATTAGTGATGTTTGCAGATACTGACCCTGCTGGTTCATCAACACCCTCTGCATTAGCATGAATTGATTGAAGATAATCAATCATGGGTGGTTGAAATTGATGATCAGCAGGTAGTTTTGCACACAAATCTACTCTCATTTGAGACATTTCACCTATTCTCTCAAGAACAGATGGATACAATGGCTCATATGGTTCATCACTTGGCTTTTTCTTGAACTTGGTGGATGGTGAAAGACTTTTGTTAATAGATGTGTAAATTTTGTTTAGGGGAACATCATCTAAATCAGATGAGTCTGAGGTTGAGGCTGAAGTTGAGTAAGAGGATGAATCTGAACTAGATTATATCTCTATGATATTAGTAGAGTGCAGAGAATCAGGATTACCTCTTATAGCTTCTGAAGCAGCAGCTTCTGAAGTAGCAGCTTCCTGCTTCTGAACTTCTTCACCAGCCTCTCTTTCATCAGCCACTATCAACTGTTGAAGCTCCTCAGTCAACTCAATTCCCATTTGAGCAGCTTCAAAGGTTGACTTCGTTAACAACTGTTCAGCAGGAGCACCATTTCTTGTGCAATTTCCTTAGCTTTTTGCAGAGTTGCTTCTTCTGCAGCTTTCTTCCTCCTAACCTCTCTTGTTACAAGATTGGTTGCAGCTTCAATCTGCTCTTCTTGTTCAATCACACTAGATGATTCCTTCATTTTTCTAGTATGATGTTTCCTCTTCTTCTTAGGAATGTTTTGAGCAGGTTGGGGCTGTGAGGTTTCAGCTGACTTTCCACCTCTTGTTCTCTTGTTCAGAACCTTAGTAGGTTCTAGGTCCTGAACTTCCTGTTGAGTGGATTTCACATCAAAGCCAGCTACCTTAGCTTTCTTGGCTTTCTTCTTCTGATGTTCAGAAGCTTCCTCATTATCCTCAGCTTCTAACAAGTATTCTTCCTTGGTTAACTTCCTCTTCTTCTTGGAAGCAAATGGA
>Ga0315913_1005613_pt1 | contig 15192 bp, 8 predicted proteins | sample MpolsnodulesMG_FD_207736 | JGI IMG/M metagenome (GOLD analysis project Ga0315913, IMG submission 207736) | Medicago polymorpha root nodule microbial communities from Los Angeles, California, United States - small nodules | ecosystem: Host-associated > Plants > Roots > Nodule | place: USA... | reverse complement strand
AATGCATAAAAATTTATTTATTTACATGAGTTGTTTTACATAAGCTAAAAATAAGTCAATCCGGACGGACCAAAGTTCAATTTTTTTTTTTGAAAGGGGGCTCAAGTTCAACCTATGAACAACTATATGTAGCCTTTGTTGTTATATTTTATTGATTTTGTTTCACCCCATGTCACAAGTACAAAATTTCATATCGATAAAAAAATTAACACATTTATGTTTTGTTTATTTGGCTGTTATAGATCATAAAATCTTTTTTTCTGAAAAAATAAAACATAAAATCTCGACCGTAGATTCCGGTCCTTTTTTTGTGTTATCTTTTGTTTGATGTTAGTGTGTGTCACTCATCATTTGATACTCTTTTTCTTCTTGGTTTAAAGAGAATAGAGAAATGGTTGAATCGTTTATTTTCTCGAGAAATTTGGTCTCTAAAAGAAGACGAACAATGAATTTATGTTTTCTCAATTTGTTCTGAAATTATTGACTTGGGTTCTGTTGAGGAACCTCTAGAATTTCTCCTTTCCTTCACTTTTAATGACTCTTTGTTTTCTACTCCGCTCTCTGTTTTCTCTTTGTCATTACGATCAATTTTTTTTTTATGATTCCTGTTGTTTCAATGCAATCGAGGTAACACAGTTTTTTTTTAATTGATTCTTCCCTTTATTTTTCCATTAATCGACTACCATAATAATTTCTTCAATATTAGATATTATTATCATTATTATGGCTTTTAAATTTATTTTTGATTATAATTTTGCTTGTTGATTTATGGATTCTCGGGTTTAACGATATTTTTTGTAATTTTTCAGGACTTGTAGCCGAGTTATGTGTTTTCGAGGATTTCATATACAAAGATTTTCAATTCTTGTTTTGTTCTTGAGAGGGGATCTTAATTGAGATTTTGTCAACATTTTTGTGTTTGATTCATTTTTTTTAATATTTAAATTTCCATTTTTTACAAACTTTTTGGGAATTCTGAAGGGGTTTCTGTAGGGTTTTTCTCAAACTAAAAAAAATTAAAATATTTTTTAATCCACCATGCGGGGTTCTTGAAAATCTAGAGCTAGACCAAGGCCTAACGCTTTGAAACAATCCAAATTGATCACAAGGAAGTTGCAAGTTGGTTATAATGATCCAGAGGCAACCGACTCATCTGAAGATGAGTTACAACATGCAAGAACAACGATAAAAACAAGCTTTGTTGAGGTCACTCTCCCTCCTCGTGTATCTGCAGTTTCTTTGGCTTCTGAAAACAATTTCTCTGAGAAGCCGAAGACTGTAACAGGGAGAAAGGCATGTCTTTCAACACAACGTCAAACCAATAAGAAAGTTGTTCCAACAATAACTTCTCCAAAAACAAGGAGACAATCTTCATCCAAATATTGAGGTGTTCGTATGAGGAAATGGGGAAAATGGCCTGCTGAAATTCGTATTCCTTTATAAAATGTTAGAATTTGGTTGGGAACTTACAATACCGCCGAAGACGCTTCTTAAGCATATGAATCCAAAAGGCTTCAAATTAAACTTGAGCGTTAGGCATTGGAAGCAGAAAGATGCTTGAATAAGGGTTCTTCTGCAACCCCTCTAGTTGCAACATTGAACAAGAAATCTTCTGCAAATGCTGATGCTTCTAATGCTTTAGTGTCAGAGAAATGCTCAACTACTAAAGACTATGAGAGCTTATTCTTACAAACATCGCCTTCTTCCGTGCTTGAGTTGGATACCTTAGCATCCAATTCGATTGACAAGGTTGATGTTCCATCAAACAATGTAGTTGTTCTTGTTGATGAAGCAAGTGAAATGCTGACTTGTCAACTTCAAGAGCTAAAAATTCCAAATCTGAGTGTTTTTAACTTGCTTGAGCCAGTTGCTGCTGAGAATCCAATTGGGACTGATCCCAGTTTTGGTTTGGGATTTGGTTTTGATCGGTTTAACATTGATGATTTTGGACCAGATTTTGAAGAATTTGGTGACTTAGGTGATTTCGAGGATATTCAAGTTCATGGTTTTGATGACAAAGAACCTAGTGAGCTTCCTGATTTTGATTTTGGTGATATTGGTGATGATGATGAATTTGCCGGTTGGATTGAATAGCCCTTCCAAGACAACATATCTTATATCTATGTTTTGTAGTCTCCTAGGAGTGGGATTTGGAAGTAGTATTCTAGATTCTATTAATGTTTATGTAGTTTTGCGAGATAATATGAGGAGATGCATAATTAATTTTTGGTTGAGAGTGATTCTATTATCATTTTAAGTTTATATTTAATATTTTGTTTATTGAGGAGTTGTAATCTTTGGTTGAATGTCACGAAGGATCCATTGGTTTTCTTATGCTAACAGGGACATCCTAAGAGTTCTTAAACTTTTTTGTATTGCTAGTAGTATTTTGATTTGAAAGTTCTTCTATTGCTGCGTATGAATGGACCTTCAAATATTTTGGATACATTGTTTTTTTCTTTTCTATCGATTTATATATATATATATATATATATATATATATATATATATGAGTTTGTCTACGGAGTTTTACATTATTAACATTAATATGTTTCTTCTCGACACTCGTCAATAGCAATTGTATACTTATTCAGTAACTTACGACCCCACTTATTCATATCCTCCGTACAACTTTTCAGCCCAGACAACATGTGCACATTTGGATATTCCTCCCACCCACCAATAACTATGTTCTCAAAATTCTCTTCCACTAGTCATGCATTCTCGAACTTAAACTCCTTATTTTCCCCTTCGTCTTTGTTCCTCATGAGGATTAAGTAGAATTGGATAATGATCTGATTGGTGTGATATGGCATTATGCAATTGACTTTGAGAGAATGTATCATGTCATGCTTTTGTTGCCATTGCTATATACGTAAATTATTTCTTCCTTCCTATTTTACCCCATGTACCTTTCACCCATGTAAATGGATATCCAGAAAATCGAAGATCAATCAAACCACTATCATGTATTGCCCCCCGAAAACCCATTATCCTCCATGGTGGATGATCCACTCGGCTCCTTTTATCTTCATTTTACAATAAATCATTAAAGTCTCTTATAACGTACCATAGTAATGCATTATCTTGCGACGATGTTTGATGCATGTGTTGAGATTTTCATCTTCGCTCATTTAGTGGATACCCATAAAAGCATGTAAACCTCCATTTAGGATAATGCGGATGACTCAATTCCATGTTAATAAAATTTGACGAATAAGTGATGAGATTGCAATCAAAAGGGTGCTTCCAAAGAACTTCCAGACCCCCGCTCCTTCCAATTTTGTTAACAACAAAAGAAGGATCAAAGCCTAACTTGTTTCGGATCTCCTCTATTCTATTTGCATGAACCAAAGTCTCGCAAAGAAAAATGACATCTAAGTGATACTTGCGGGCCATAATGAAATTTTTCATTTTTTATAATTTTTTGGTATTATTGTTTTTCCATGAGAGTCAACATTGCAATTGAGAGTATTTTGGCTGACATCAATTTGCATCAATTTACATCAATTCTTCAAAACACATGTTTATTTTTAGAAACATGGAGAGAGAAAAAAGCTCTAAAAAAACAGCTGCAGCCTAATTGTAATAACTAAAAATGTTCAATATTTTCAGGTTACTTCCAGTTTTTTACAAATCAGGGTGGTAAAGGAGCTGATATTAGTCGCACAAGTGATTAAGAATTTACAAATCATGGTGCTAATTTTATTCTTGAAATAGAGGTATCTTGCTGTTTGAATTTTTTAATGTTACATAACTCCTCAAATTTGTTGGTCGAGGTAATCTTGTGCTATTATGTTGCAGATTGGTGTTTTAGTCCTTGTGGTGCAGATCTGTTTGGGGTGCTTGATGTTTGTCAATTTAATTTTAATTGGCTGAAGTGTTTAGGCGTGTTGGCGGATCACGTTTTAGGAACTCTTTTGGTTGTTTCTCAGATTCTTTGTCTGTTTGGCTCCGGATTAGTAGTTGATGTTCTTCGCAATGTCTGTGTTTATTCGGCAGCTCATTAGTTGCATGGAGCGAGATCCTAAGGTGCCTCTTTTAATTTGATCCTCAGGCAATTTATTTGGTCATTGTGTTCAGATTGTACCCTTTGGCGGAGGTTAAGCTTTTCTCCTTTGGAGTTATCTCTCTTAGTTGCTGGAGCTTTTGTCATGGTTTGTCTTGGTGACTTTAAGTTGGTTATATTGGCGTTCCAGATTGTTTATTCCTTTAGGAGTTCTTCGACGTTTTTGTTGTTGTTTTTGGTGCTCTCATGGGGTTCTGTCCTCTGCATACTTTGATCTTACCCTGTAATTGACATATTTATAGCATATCTTATGCTTTGAGATGCTTTTTATTTAATATAATTAAATCTTCTTTTTGCCTCTTAAAATAAACTAATAATATTGTTAGACAAAAGTACAATGATGGCAAATATGCAAACCATAATAAATGGAGAAATTAACTGCACAAATACCAAACTTTCCCATATTAGATATTCAAACTAGTTGAGCCATCAGACTCCCACCTCCGCATCCTCTCGAGTGTAATATGCTAGTTTCAAGTGAATGTGGCTTGATCTAGGCTCAGCTTGGTAAAAAATAACGAATATGTAATAAACTAGCAAATAAACTTATAGTGGATGAACTATAAGATAACTTATAGCTAAAAGCGGATAAGTTAGCTGATTCAATTTTTAGTGTGTGGTAAAGTAGCTTATAAATACGAAATGACATAAAAAAGTGTCAATTTAATCAATATTCATTTTTTGAGTCATGTTAACCGGTGTTCCTAGGATACTAGTTAAGAAAGTTAAAACAACAATTTTTTGACTTTCATAAAGTGAAACATTTCATTTTTCATCATTTTCCAATGCAAAGTTTTCATATTAGTCTCCTTAACTAGTGTCCCGGGAGCACTAGCTAACATTTCCCTTATTTTTTCAATTAAGATTGCAAAGGTAAAATTAAGATAAAAGGTGATAAGCTATAAGCCACTTGGATTAGCATATCACAACCTGCTATAAGCTCATAAAAATAAAATATAAGCTGTGAGAAAGTGATCGTTACCAAACATGTCGCTTTTTTTTTTCTTCAAATGAGGTTATAGAAAATAAACTATAAGCTATAAACTCGAAAACACGCCTTACCAATTAGACCCCTAGTGTTGCCCAACTTATTCTAAGTTTTTCGCTCTACTCTTAATACTTCTATTTTGCTATTTAAAAAAACACATGATATGAGTAGTAAGTGTGACAAATATTAAATAGTTTACAACATGTTCTATGGTTAAGTCTATTCACTATTATCGTATTGAAAGAAGAAAAAAAAACACTATATCTATCACTGCAACAAATATTAAATAGTTTACAATATGTGATAATAACTTAGGGAATATTGATTCTACCATAAAAAAAATTAGGGAATATTGAATATAATTTCTCACTGCAACAAATTCGTTCATATAATTGACAAAAAAATGTGGATATCTTTGCTCCAAAGAAATGGAAGACACCTGTATAGCTAAGCATCTTTCTGTGCAGTAATTGCACAAGCAACAACCATCTCTTGCTGCTTGCTATATATCCATAATCACACAGTAAAGAATTACAACAATGAGCCATCTGCATTCTTGGCACTTTCTCTTACCATTGTCTGCACAAAGAGCTCCCCAGCTCGGTATGAAGATCGTACCTGCACAACACAAATATAGTGCTCACGATCAAAATGACAAAAGTTTAATGATGACAATATGATTAAAAAATCTATCAAAGAGTACAGTGCACATTGTTTTAGTTCATTTAGGTAGATTTGTTGTTTAATCGCACAAGATTTTTAAGCTATTATTATTAAGACATATACCAAAAGAAGGGGTGCAATGATATTTTAATGGGTCTGTTAAGAGCTTACCAGTGGGCCGCTGGCTACATAACGAAAACCGATAGACTCTCCATATTCTTTCCAGAAATCAAACTTCTCAGGCGTAACATACTCTTTGACTGTCAAGTGCAAGGGAGTCGGCTACAACAATAACATTTTTATTAAATTATATCCCTCAACAATGTGGTCATTGATTAAATTAAACATGCAATGTATAGTAAGATCATGTGAATGATTAGCATCATCTGTAACCATGGACTGAATTTTCAAGTTCATTTTCTAAGGTTATGAGAAACTAACCTGCAAATACTGACCAAGAGTCAGAATATCCACATTTATGGCCCTTAAATCCATCATTGTTTCCTTCACCTCATCATCAGATTCGCCAAGGCCCAACATTATCGAAGATTTTGTTATCATACCTTCCTTGCTTTGTTTTGCATGGTTTAAAACTGCCAAGCTTTGTTCATACCTGCAACCACACTAAACATGAGAAATGGAACTAATGATGATTCAGAATGAAGAAAAACATGCCCACAAAAACATAATGTAAATTTTAAACCATGTTCCCTCATATTAGTAGAGAATTAATTGAACAAACCACAATCAATAGGCTTTTATTATGAAATTTCCTCCATCTCTATCCCCTGTCCCCAATTTTAGGGATATTAATATTGGAGAATGAGGTAACGGAAAAATATATAATTATAAATGAAATTGAAGAATAAGGTTACTGGAATTTATCCTCTCAAAAAAAAAAAAGGTTACTGAAATTTATAACTTGCAAAAAGTTAGAAATGAGTATGATGTTTGGATATGCTTCCCTACTTAACAAGTGAACAAAGAAGATATAAAGAATTAGAAAATCCAGTTGAAAATTGAATATCATATGCAAAACTAATTTATGAATTTTTCTGTTGGAGTTTTAATTCATTTAGTCTGTGAAATCTTATTTTCTTAATCGCCTCATATTTAACATATTATCATTTTGTACATACTAGTTATCACATGGCCCTCATGAAAATCTGATGTAAGTTCACAATACATAATGAAGTAATACACATTTTAAAATTTAATTATTATCATTTCATACATTAAAAATATAAATTTACGTTATTCTTTGGTACTGAAATTAAAAAAAAAAAAATCTCATGACAATATTTACTTTCCTACTTATTTATTCAAATTCAACCACTGAAGACATTTTATTTTATAGCTTTTAATTTACTTTTGAGTAAGTATCAACATTATAGGGTTCTCCGACAAAGTAGCTGAATCAGCAATGCAACTTACCCAGCCCTGGGATCTCTAACAATTCGTTGGAGCCGCTTGACTGTCTCAATGTTGTGAGCAAAGACATCTAAACCTGAGTGAACCAGAGTTTCTACAGCCTTAAGATCTCCTCGAAAATCAGAAGTTAAACACTCAACCATGATTTCAGGTTTGATATTCTGCAAAAGAAATCAAAAAAAGATTATGCTCGAACTTGTGTCCACACACAATTTGCATTGTATACCTTTTGTATAATGCATCTTTAAACAATAGGACTATATATCAATGCACCTTCATAGCTTTCACAGTTTGTGCAAAATGCCCACTTCCTCCATCAGGTATATCATCACGATCCACACTTGTTATGACAATATAATCCACGCTGAAAATCCAGGAACTTGCAAGTAAGTAATAGGGGATTACAGCAAACAAACTCAACCAAGCCTTATTTCATTAGGTGAGATCAGTAATATGGACCAAACGAATGCCATTAACAGGGAATTAGATGCGAGAAAATTGGCAAGTAGAATTTCATATAGAGGTGCTCTCTGTAAGAATGAAAGCTGCACAATGTGCGTGTGCGCGTTCTGAATGAAACAAAAACCATCAAGGTGATTTCTATAGAGCTTATCTAGTTCAGATTTTCATCAGTATCATACAAATTACTAATATATTTTGGACAATGTGAAACAAAAACCATGTTAGATTTTTATTGTAATGTCTTAAATTATTCACTTGTTGACCTATTCAAAAGCATATGCCCGTTAGTTTATGTAAAGGTCTATTAGTCTTAACTCTTGAAAAATGACTATTAGTTATCCGTGTGCAGATTGTTAAATTATTCTGCAACTCAATATACTATATTAATATGTGATATACGCACCCCCAACTGGCAATGGCCTTGGCAGTATTTTCCGGTTCCATAGGATCTGGAGGAGCTGGGTTTCTGCTGGTCTTCACAGCACAAAATCTACATCCACGAGTGCATGTATCCCCAAGAACCATGATTGTAGCAGTTGCAATACCATCATCGCCTCCATTCCAACACTGTCCATCAGAATGTAAAGGTCTCAGCAATTTAGACAAGAAACATAAAAGTAGAAAACATTTGTCATTAGTCATTTAACTAGTTTTGTTTCTGTTTTTCTTAATAGAGCTATTCTTTAGCATGTTTGATTACTTATTGAGTCTAACCATGGCACTCAACAAAAAAAATAGTCTAATCATGGTACACAAAACCCAATATCAATATCTATTAATCCGTGGTTTACTACAACTACAAGCAGAAGGATTGCTGTCTAAACTCCCACAAACCTTGTGAAGAACAGGACCAAAATAAAAATACAAAATTGTGTTAAATGGCAGTGTTTTCAAACACAGATAGCAGTGAATAGCGTATTGTTAAAATTCCGCTACACTAGTGCTAATGGCGCCACTACAGCTGCTATTTGACAATATTTGTACTAAATAGCATATCGTTAAACAATATCAGATTCCGATGTATCCAAATTCCACTATACTATAGCAGCATAGCACCGCTAAATGTGAAATATATAATATAATTAAAAGCAGTCATAGCATAAAGCTATAATCAAATATTAAACAAAACCAAAGTAGGCTCTCTATGTTAAATTGGCGCTCTGTTTAGTAAGTCCAGCTTGCTTTCACCGGCCGATCTGTTCTGATCTTGCACTGATGTAGGTGTTTCAGCTCTACGTAGGAGTGGATTGGTGTATGTTAGGAATGTTACAGTGTACTATGATGGAGGTTGGGTATTAATGTCAGTTTTTTTTTTCCTTTTCTCTACTGATATGCATGCGTGATTGTGTGTATAGGTGTGGTGGGGGCTCTCTTCTTTTCTCCTACTGTTATGCAGGTTATACGTGTGTGATGTGTGTGTCAGAGGTAGGTGTTTTCGTTTTTTTAATTGGATTTAGGGCCTATGGTTTTGATGTGTTTAGCACTCTTAACCATAGAATTTTGCTTGATCTGTCCGGTTGTCTAGCACATGATAGTGCAGACCCTCTACAAATCTTCATAGAAGGTGCGTAGATAGAGTGTGTCGACCTTGACGCTGAATCAAACGCCTTATTCAATAAAATAACTACTATTTATAAACAATAATGTAGGCTCTCTATGTCACTGGTAACCCCTAAGTTATTATCAAATATTAAATAAGCGTGTAAATGTTCATACGAACAACACTCACAAAGACACCAAAACACTGGCACATAGACACTAATAATAATTTTAAGAAATAAAAGTTGTTGAATATAATTAAAAGTGTTGATCTTGTGACATCAACACAACATGACACATGTTGGACACCAAACACGCTTTCAATGTGAAGTATTGCTACATATCTACACGCTACTATCTGCTTTTATCTATAACATTGTAGTTTGTTCCCCCAAATTACTTGCTAAGCAACCCATCACATAAAAAACTAATAGCATAAAAGGGAAAGATACAAGTAACTTATATGAAGCAAAAACTACCTTTGTCAAAAATCAAATTTTCAACAAACCCATTTCATCAAAAACAAAATTTTTAACAAAGAGAAGAAGAAAATAGAACCTCTCCAATATTGGGGCACTGTGCTTCCTCACAAACAGTATTAAGCTTCAACTGAGAGATAGATTCTTTAATTTTCGAAAACCTTTCACCTTGAGGAGCTTTCTGTCTCAACCACGCAGGCTTCTTCACATTCGGGTCTCTCCCTGTGAATGGACCCAACCCACCTGGGTAAGGTCCATTCTTGTTCTCTGATTCCATCAGCTTCGACATCGCCGACACCGACAGAGGTTGTTGTTGCGGTGAGACAACAACCTCGGAATGTGAAAGTGATGGATCGTTGGCTTGGCATCGAAGTGTGAAAGTAAAAGAGGATGGTTTTATGGTTTTATGAAATGGGTTTGAGGTGAAGGAGAAAGAACATGGTTGGAGAAGTGATTGATGAAGCATTGTGACAACTTTGGGATTGTGAAGAGAAAAGAACAAGGTTGGTTAAGTTGTTGAAACAACTTTGGTTCCTCCGAAGACAATAAAATAAAATAAAACAGAGAATAAAGGAATTGACAACTCTGCCCTTCTCAACAATTAGGTTTATGATTTGTTTAAATTTGTAATTAATACTCGTGAAAAGGTTTTTGAATCAAAGATGAGTAATGGGGAGGAAGAGAAAGAAAAGGAAATGTGTTCAGTGGTAGTTGAAAAAGTGGGAGGCAGATCATCAGTTATAACCTGCTTATCTAGATATCCTCTCAAGTTCATCACACCTAAAAAGGTTTTCATTTTCAACAATCATCTTTTGTTTTTTTATTAATCATGTTTTAACTTGTTACATATTGTTGTTGACCTAATGCTTCTTATTTTATTATTTGCTTAGGTGGGTCCTTCCAAAATTGATGCAGTTTGGGTTTATGTTCTCAATTATGGTGGTGGAATTGTATCTGTAAGTTTTATCCCTTTTCTGGTTTTTCATCATTCACGCTGCCTTGATTTTTTTTTTTTTGTTGCATATGATTTTGGACTTGTGTTTGCTTTGTGAGCATGGTTATTAGTATTTTACAATACATGCGTGTCGTTTTTCAGTTCAAAATAAATTGAACTCAATCGATACAAATCGTTGTGCTATCTATTTTGGATGAATTCGCAACATCACTTCTTTTGTATCCAATCACTTCTTTTGTAAATTATGTGTAGCGTACCTTATTGCTTTTGTTATTTTGATTTATGACTTAAATATCAAATTACTTTGAAGTTCATATATGATATAGAGTCTGTTTGTATTGACTTATTTGAACTTATCTATTGACATAAGTAGTTGTGACACTGTTTGGGAGAACGTATGAAAACAACTTATGATATGTTCATAACTTGTTTTTCAACTTCTTTTCATAAGCTCTCCAAAATAGCTTATGAAAACAACTTACTTATTATACAAAACAGCTTGACTTTATTGAATCTTGTGTGATAAAAGTATCTTATTTATAGGTGCCTATATGATAAGCGTTTATGCTATAAGCCACAAAACAAGTTGTCTATCCAAAGCGAACCACATCCGCTTATGTTTTTCGTGCCTCTTACTTGTTTTTAGTTCAAATTAAAAATGACATAAAATTAAAAATAATAAATTGATTCGCAATTTGTAAAATAGTTCTTCTAATTCACAATTTCAATTTTGATTTGATAATCATGCTTGTGAGGTGTAGGGTGATCAAATTTCATGCAGTTTTTCTGTTGGAGATGCTTGCACCATGGTCTTAACTACCCAAGGTTCTACTAAGGTTTGGATATTTTTTCCCCTCTTTTATTGATTTCCTACTTTTTCTCTTTAAGTGAATTCTTTTGAATTTTGCTGTCTTCTGGGTCAAATGTTACGAATATCAATTACATTATCTCTTTGATAGGTTGTTTTGGATCCACCCTGGTGTTTAGCTCAGCTTATCTTTATGTTATTGATAATGTTGTAGTATTTTTTTAGGTCTATAAATCTGTGGGATCTAAGTGTTCTCAACAAATGTTAGAGGTAAAATACATTGTGTCTTTCTCTTGATTTTCTTGCTTTTATGCTTGTCATTATTAACTTGACCAGTCATTTTACTGTACCTGATAACCAGCAAGATTTATAGTTGTGGCATAAGTATCACGTCCTCTGTTCCATAACTATTGATGTTCAAGATTAGTGTTAGTGCACATAGATTAAGAGAAATTTAATTACCAAAGGATCTCATTGTATCTTGACTAAAATAGCATATTTAACTCCTATCAACAATCCATTATAAGAACCTCTGTGAAAGTTAGACGTCATCGATCTAACTGTAATCTCTATTTTTGTTTTCAATAAGTATTCATGAAATAGTTACATAAAGTACAATTGAAAAATACAAACTAATCAGTTCTGGGATTTCTAAAACATTACTGGTACATCAAAGGCTAAAACATCAATAGTTTGGAAATGAGATCATACTTTTGTTGAGATTCTAATATTTTGAGGTTTTACTCTTTTATGGCATAATAATACACTTATACATTTTATTCCTTTTCTTTTTTGTGGTTAGGATTCGAGTCATTTGACTATTTTTGTAGGACATTAGAGTTATTTGTTCTATACATCCTCCACTTAATGTTAAATTGGACTATTTGTGGGTTTATTGGTTCCAACTGACAACAGTTAAATTCATCTGTGTAGTAGGCTAGAGTAGGAAGCAATGCGCTTTTAGCCATCATTCCAGATCCTGTGACATGTTTTTCCACTGCAAGATATTATCAGAAACAAATCTTCACCGTGTGTTCAGATTCAAATTTGGTCATTGTTGATTGGATTACTAGTGGGCGCCATGAAAGTGGAGAAAAATGGGATTTTGATTTATATAGAAGCACAAACAATATATTCTTCGATGACGGTCAACCTTTGTTTCTGGATACGGTAATATTTTGCTGTTGTCCTTGTCAAATGCGTTAAATAGATTTCAATTCAAAAGAGATAATGCCTCTTAAATGGCCAGGTTGATTTTAATAAATGCATGCATTATATCGTTCTTATCACATATTCCTTTGAGGCCCAACCAATTATCTTCAAGACTCTAGTTGGTTTTGCAGCCCTTTCAATCTGGCAGCATTTAATGTGGATTCGCTCATTTTAGCTCCTAACATGATCTTGTTATTCAATGAAGATAGGCACAACATTCAGATTTCAGACCCTGTGCTGGAACGAGGGATCTTGTAAAGGAAATGTCAACTTTCTATACGGGGTGTTTTATATCTCGTTTCAAAATAATGTCATCATGTTAGGAGCTAAAATGACAAAATACCTCTTGCACTTGCTTGAACTTTGAAATTATATAGTTGCAAGAGATTTTGGAAAAAATGCAATATGGTCCATTTTTACTTTGAGATTGATATCCTTTCTATTTTTCTAATTAATTGGCTTCTTGTCACAAACAGATGTTACTAGAGAAAGACAAATTTGGCCGTGTAAAGGAACACATGCAGGACTACCAAGTAATTGCAATGATTGTACTCCTAGGGTGCGTGATTGGTGTTGCCTTACTTATTCTAGATTTGTGTTTTCTACATGATTCTTTTTATGACATGATTTTTTATTTTAGGCCAAAGATGCAGTATATCCAGAATCTAGTGCAAGATAACGTGAAAAGAATTATGTCTGAGCAATTACATAATCCTTCTGCTGCATTGAGTCACCAAAAAAACAAGGCTGACTTTTTCACGACAAAACCAACCTTCGTGGCTTCTTGCAGTGTCTTTGGTCCTAAGGTAAATTATAAATTAACTTCAGGGTTATTATTCAAACTTCTGGTTATGAGTAGTACTTAAGATTAGAATTGTGTTATTTTGAAGTTCTGCTTAATTCGTAAATCCCAAAGATTCCTTACGGGCTTGATTGTTGCGAATGGTGCCTAGAACTGTGTTACGGGTCACATTTTCTACCTAGCTTTCTGGCAAGTTTTGCTAGGCAAGTTATGGTATGATGATTATAATTTGGAAATTCAAAGAGGTATAGTTTGGAGGGTCATGTAATGTAGAGTTCTTAGTCTGCTACAGAAGGCTTTTTCTTGAAATTTAAATACAGAATTTTAAGAACTTTCCTTGTTCATGGTTTAATACAAAAGAATAACGAGTCCATTGGCTTGTCTTACTCTCCTCTCAAACATTCTCTACTGCTCGATAGAGACTGGACTAGAGCGAAACACTGAACAGATTGTGTAAATATAATAGATATTTTGTTAAGAACTTACTTTTTCCTGATAAAACAAAGTAGACTAGCTTCTAGCATGAACAGTGAATGCAAAAAATACAAGACAAATCTAAGTTCTGCAGTTGCATATAACCTCTAGCCTAAACCCATTCCTTTTTCGTCTCAATTCATGCCTACCTTGCATCATATATCATTTGCTCTCATATTTTCATCATAATGGAAGAGGCTATGATTGGTTAACCTGCGTTTCACGACTCTGTAATGTGGTTTAGTTACAAATATTGCTGGCTAAACCTGCATTTTGTGTGCAGAAAATTGGTCTTGTTGTTCGAGTGGCTTCTTTGACAACTGAATCTATTTACAAATTTCTTCGACATCAACTGGCCCCCTTGGAGCAAATGATAGGGGTGCCACCATACAGATAGACTGAAGTGTTATCCGAAGGAACATAAGGGTTTTTATTTCAGACCTATATTTGTATAATAATTATACATTCGTTTTGTTCATTGTATATTATATATTCATGCTAATAAATCTCCCTTTAATTTAAAATAGAGCTATATTTCATCTAACTGAAGCCATATTGTTATCCTTGTATAACTTAGCCTTGCGGTCGTAGCTTGTTGCCGACAAACTTGCAACTCTTAGTACTCATCGCTCACTTGCAAAAAACTGAATTAAGTTATGAATGGCCTTAGCATGAATTAGTAGCAGTATCCCTTCAAAAAAATGAATTAGTAGCAGTATCATAACTGAGTAACAATTTTATTTTATTTTTTTGGATCATAAGAGAGCCGAAGCCCAAAAACAAAACAAAACAAAGAATTCTGCTCTTTACCCGAACGGCTTTGCTCATTCCCAAAGTAAAAGTCCAAAATACCCCTACGCATGTTAACTCATGCTAGTACAAATGGCTACGTATATTAACACACGTTGCATGACTTAACATGCGCTAGTGTAAATTGCAGTGTGAGTTAACTCACGTTGTCCTTTGTGCTAGCGTGAGTTAACTCACGTTCATAGCAGACAACAAAATCTGCATTAAATGCAACCAGTTACTGAACAGACTTAGAAAAAGTCTAGAATGACCCGTAATCACGCCACATTCATAACTTAACCGAATTACGTCAGTTTAACAAGATTATCGGATAGTTCGACATAATCGAACAAAATTACACAAAAACATTGTTTTTCTCACAATCACTAATCACACATAATGATCCAAACGGTCCAAATTTCACAAATTCGCCGGTAATGACCCGTAATCACTTAAACACACTTAATGACACGTAAATGATCCAAAAACTAATTCATTTCATATATTTATATAATATATAA
>Ga0315913_1005612_pt1 | contig 15192 bp, 8 predicted proteins | sample MpolsnodulesMG_FD_207736 | JGI IMG/M metagenome (GOLD analysis project Ga0315913, IMG submission 207736) | Medicago polymorpha root nodule microbial communities from Los Angeles, California, United States - small nodules | ecosystem: Host-associated > Plants > Roots > Nodule | place: USA... | reverse complement strand
TAATCAAACCAATTCAATTTCCTAGTTTTTACCCTTATCATTACATTCGCCTTAGATAAACATCGTGACAATTAATTACGGTACTTGACATTGGTCTCTGTGGATTCGACAAACCTTTTATACTAAAACAGATATTTCCGTACACTTGCGGACCTATCATGCATAAAATGAAAATATTATTTCAGCATGACATAGTTTATGTCAAAAGGAGAAACAGAATTTTATCAGATCATCACACACCAGCGAATACAGAGATTAAAATCCCTAAAGATACATTTTTCTCTTCTTTCATAGATGTAATTCTTGATTTGGGAGATATGTAAATAACCTTCATTCACTCAAAAGTCCCTAGCCGATTGTTTCCATCCACCAGTCTCCTCTTCATTGTAACTTCGATCATAGTTTCTCTGCAACCAATTGATAGTACATTTTAATAGGGAGAAAAATATGCATACAAGTATGAAGAAAAATAACAGAAAACAGGTTCTATAGCTTTAGTACCTCAGGTGTAAAAGTGAGAGCCACCTTAACCTCTCCACAATATTTTTCATCCTTCACAAGTTTGTAAGAATTCTCTGGAACGCTACCCTCTTGAATCACTGTCTCTAAAGGAATTCTATAGACAGAAATGAATGCCAACATTACAAATTACAACATTCTGACCTCTTTTAAGTGTAAACTAGTTTTAAGAAAAGAAGTGTACACTATCAATATAAACTAGTTTTACACCAACATTCAACTTTTTCAGTTATTTTAAATTGCAGTAAGAAAGTTGGTTTACCTCGCAATATCATGAGTTTTTATTGAATATCGGTGTAATACTATTTTACACTGACAATTTATCTCCATTTAACTCAAAAGAAGACGAATCAAAGGAAAATTTGCAAGTATAAGAAGAATTTAACTCACATTACTTCTCCAAGATTATCATCAGCACTATAGTTGTCCTTTTCCATTATCTTTAGATTGAGCTCAGAAGCAGTATCAGAAACAGTGAAAAGAAATGTCTCATTCCATTGAGGGTTGGATCCAGCACCTGAGATTATTCATAATACAGTAATCAAGAAACTAGAGAGAAAAAAAATTAACAAATAAGCAGATTAATACTATGTTTGTCATCAGATTCAGAAATGTACCTTCTTGCACAGTACTCTTGTGCTCCTGTGCCCTGTAAGTGAGGATCACATAAGGATCTATGCTAGCTGCTCGTTCAGAACAAAGATCAAGACTTTAGAGGATCATATATTTATCAATTTTAATAGTCAAATTGGTAATTCAACATTATTATATGATTTTAGTTTTTTTGAAAAAAGAAATAAAAAATATCCATTCATATTGATAGAGTACAATGTACATAAAACACAATTTCAAATTCAACATTGCTAAAAACGAAAAGAATGAATATGCGAACAAACTCATAGAACCCAGGTTAATGGCATATACAAAGGCAAAATGCATACGAATAGTATGATAAAATTAAAGTGACCGGAATATTCATATGCCTTTAGATATGCAATGTTGACATCTAAGCAATTGATTGAATTAACAATAGATTAAAGTTGATCTTTCAATATGAATGAAACAAACACCGTAACAAGACAGAATATCGAACAACGCCGCACCATGATCACTAACAATAATAAGGCCGGCTTGTGAATTGGACTATTATATGATTATAGTTACAACTAATTAGAAATAACAAAGAAAAAGTCACCTGAATTGATTCCCTAATTCACTAATTCAATCAGGAATGAAAAATAGACTCAATTAACAAGCTTTAGGAACAACAAATATATAGATCGGACCAACTTAAGATGAAAATTTTCTATAGATTAATTTGATCACAAGATTTCATACTTCTGGATCCATTGTTTGATGCAGAAATTTCAATGAGAATGTACATAATATTACTTTACTTACAGAGAAAATCATTGTCTTCAAGGCCTTTGGCACTGATCAAAACAACTTCAAGCGTTCCACGAGGCATCTTTCTCTGATTCAAAAATTCTAAATGGTTAAGAGCTTTTGATTCTGGATTATTATCTCAAAAAGTTGAATTCACTGTACCAAAAAAAATGCCTGAATCAGTAATATATAGCATTAAATTGAGTTGGATTGGATCCAACTTTTTTCCTTTTAAATGTTGAGTCCCTTTAGGATTGTTTTTTTCTATATAACAATTGTACAGGTACAACATACAATATGCACCTTAAATAGCCCGTATGTCATTATTTTCTACACATATTCCAATTCATTCCACCATTTTATTTGATATAAATACAAAATGATGTGATTGATTTATTTTTTTCAAGAAAAATGATGTGATTGATGAACTTCAATAAATCGGTTGGGAGCAATAAATTCAATCCACAATTAGAATAATTTTTGTCTAAATTTTACCTATCCTTGGACCAAAGTTCATGTTACTATTTCCCTTTCCTTATGAACTAGAGTTAAGAAATTGTGATTGATGCTGATAATTTATGTTGGTTTATAAAGACAATCTACCTTCTTATGAAATAAAAGTATTATCTTATCATATACATATTAAATATCCAGGTGGCGGGTTCCTTATATCATTACATTCATTGAATCATTGCAGGAGTGGACTAAGATTTTTATAAAAGGGAAACTAAAACTAAAGAATATGGATTATGTTATAAAATAAATAAACTAAAAGTACAATATCAAAGATGAAAGTTTTGTGTATTATTCTCTTCAGAAGTGTGTTTTTACACTAATAAATGAGTTTTATCTATAGAACACAAAATGAGCAAGTGAATGATCAAAGTAATTAAGGATCACTAATTATTCATTCACTGATTGAGGTAATATGAAGGTGGAAGACTAAGGATGAATATCCACTAAGTTAACTATTCGTAACAATCTCCCTTGGATGTTCATTATGATATGTCTCGTTAAAATCTTACTAGAAAAAACCCAATAGAAAAAAATTCTAATAAAAAAAAAAGTACAATATCCTTTTACATAATACATTTATTTCTCCGCCTTGACAATACAACCATCTTTGAGATGGCGAAGATCAACTTTTTTGTATTAGTTGTTCAAAAACTCTGCTTGAGAGTGACTTTGTGAAAAGGTATGCAAGATTATCACAATAACGAATTTGTTGAATGCTTATATAACCATTCTTCTAAAGATCATGAGTGAAAAAGAATTTAGGAGAAATATGTTTAGTTCGATCTCCTTTAATGTAGCCTTCTTTCAACTGAGCAATGCATGTAGTATTATTTTCATAAATAATTGTCGCATTTATTCTCCTAATAGATAAACCACAACTCACTTGTATGTGTTGAACTAGAGACCTTAACGAAACACATTCTCGACTCACCTCATGTAGTGCTAAGAGTTTCATCATGATTTGATGATGTTGTTGTTATGATTTGTTTCACATATCTCCATGAAATGGTTGTATTCCATTAGGAATATCTGACAAATAACTTGCATTTGCATAACATTGTAAGAGAAGTTTTCTTGAATGTAGAGAAGGGTCTTCTCATAGACATTGGTGGGCCAAGTTCCAATTTCCAAGTTCTTTTCCTCCGTTGTCTTCATGAATGGCAACCTCCATTTCTCCGCCATCCTGACCTTATCTTCAGTTGATACCCGCTGCCATCGCTACATCAACACCGCACAATAGGTTTTTTTTTGTTGAAGAAAAGCCACAATAGGTTCTTACTACAGCACTCGCATGTGCATTGCGACAACAACAACGTTTTGAAAAGATGAACGATGCTTTTTGTTGTTGTGTTTCAGCTTGCTTTGTTTAGTTTGGATCACAAAAATTAGGGGCTGAATCATCTATTGTGATTAACATCTTCATCATTATTAGGATTTCCTACTTCAACTCACAACTAGTAAAATTGTATTCTGCTCTTCTCCCAGCACAAAACACTCGCGCCTTGCAGCCTTACCGAGAATACCCCTACGCTAGTTAAGTAATGCAAGTGTTAAACTCTGTGTTACTTAACTAACGCTGTGTGAGTTAATTAACGTTGTTTTAAACATGGCAGAACACCTCATTTCATCATTTGTCATCTAAAATCTCAAAAATCTCTCTCAAATAACCCAAATCCAAAATTCCTTCAAGTTCAAATCAAACAACTCCAATAACAAGTAAGTTTTCATAATCAAACACCATTAACCTTTTATGTTTATATGTTAGATTTTATCTCTTAAATTAGAATTTTTTTTAGATTTAGATTTGTTTAAATTTTGGTTTTTTTTGGCAAGAAATCATACAATGTTTACATGAAAATGACTTATATTGCTTAAATGTTTAAATGTTTGCATGTTTATGTTGTAGTTATGAGTTTCAGGGTTTATGTATAATTTACATTCCAAGTGTTTGATGAAATGTTTGAATGAGTTTTTCATTGATTATTTATAATTTCTTATTATGTAGATTTGAAACAATGGCCGGGTGGATCGACGTTCATGCACAATTCAACGGAGGAGAACCTTAAAGGTTGAAGGTTTGGTGCCTTGGTGTAACGTTAAGAGGTCTCAAAGATCAACTGAATGAATTCAACCAAGGAGTCAACCCCAGAGACACAAGGAGGGTGAAATACGTTCGGTATAAACGTCCAACGCTCGACGAGGGGAGAATATCATTAACTTGAGCGGAATTAACGAACGAGGAAAACGTGAAGAACATGTTTTGGGAGCACAACATGTTCCAGTGGATCGATAGGTGTGTAACGTTGATGAGATCAACTGAAGATATCATCAAAAGTTTAATTCTACCAGAAGATCGTCATTAGGTAGGGAATGCACCTTCCAACTACAACAATTGTCTTCATTTGAATGAGGTAATTCAAACTTGTTAAACAAATGTTCCCAAACATTCGCCCGACATTCCTATTGTTTCATTCAAAAGATTAAATTCTTGTTAGACTGATTTAAATGAAGGTATTGAAGTGTCAAGGAATGCACCTCATTCTTTTGACACTTGAATACCATTATTTAAACCAAGCCTAACAAGAATTTAATATTTTGAATGGAACAATATAAATGCCGGATGAATGTTTAAGTCCTGCTGTTTAGCAAATTTGAATTTACCCAATTTAGAGGTAAAACAATTGTTGTAGTTGAAATGTAATGATAGAACATATTTAGGAAGTTTATGTAACGTAATGTAACTTTTATTCGAATTTATTTAATACACAATTTTTATTCAAATTCACGTTGAGTTTAATTAGTCTTTATTCGAATTTATTTAATACGCAATTTTTATTCGAATTCACGCTGAGTTTAATTAGTCTTTTTCAAATTTACGCAATTTTTATTCAAATTTACGCTGAGTTTAATTAGTCTTTTTCAAAAAAAATTATTCTTTAATACACAATTTTTATTCGAATTTATTTATTTCATATACAATCTTAAAATAAATGCAAATAAAAACAAAAATAAAGGAACACAAGTAATAGATATAAAATCTCATTTTATTAACATAATTCTTATTACATTTACAATGAGGTAAAACTAAATCCGCGAAAAAATAAAAACCACTAGAAAACCTACCTACTAGTGGTAAAACTAAAGAAAAAACCACTAGAACCTACCTTCCGGTGGTAAAACTAAAAGAATTCCACAAGAAAACCAGCTTTCATGGGGTAAAACTAAATCTACACATTTAGTTTTACCCAATCTGGTTCTTTTTTCTAAGAAAGCTTTTCACTACTCATCATTTTATCCCCAGAATTTACCTCTTACTCTTTTTACACCAAAATAAAGAAGGAACAAAAGAAGGAAAAGAAGGAGATTTATAGGGGGAGGGATTGAGGAGAGTGAGAATGTGAGATGGTGTGAGGAAATGAGGAAGTTTAGAGGTGTATTTATAGGGGGAGATTGTAACATAGGTTATATCTACCATAAATTTAGTCAAAAAAACGTGAAAAAACTTAACAAAAACGTGTAAAACCAATTAAAATTCATTGAACACCGTCCAAAAAACGTGTGTTCTTCAGTTCTGACCATCGGGCAACGTGCGTGAGTTAACTCGCGCACATGTCAGTGGTGCGTGACTTAACTAACGCAGGGGCATTATTGTCTTTTCAGTTTGGTGCGAGCGAAAAGTGCAGGGGGAAGAGCAGAAACCAATTGTTCAACTCACTATTAGTAAAATTGTTGAGTCCACAAGTTTTACCTCAACCGGTAAAAATTCTAAAATTGTTAGACCGAACGTCGTGGCCGGAGTTCGAATCACGGCTCATCCACTTATATGTGAGAGTTTTTAATAATTATTGTCACTTCTTTAATAATTATTGTCACTTCTTTGATTATTATTTTTGATTTTTGTATTATTCATGTAATCATTTTCTGTTTTTTTAGTCCATTTAAATATTTGTTCTTATCCCTTTGTCCACTTGTCATGTTATCATTGGTCCTTGTCCAAACTTTTTCCCCAAGTTTAGGTGTTGTGCTGTCAAGGGTATTTTTGTCATTGCTTTGTATCAGAGATACCCTAGTTATGACAGTCTATAAATAGACTATCATAAATGTTGCAGAAGACAGTCACTGTTCACGCGTCAGAGAAAAAATAGCAGCAACAATTATTGAAAACGCCCAAAACTTTCTCTCTCTTGGAATTTTGGATCAAACACCACATTTTTTCCAAAATTCCTCAAGAACACTATGAACCCTAAATATTTTACAGTAACATAAACCCTACAGATTCGAACCAAACAACAATTCCACTCAACCTTTTCACGAATCATAGTCAATTCAAATCTACCATTTCACGAGATCAATTCGATTTCAACATCGGTATACAGAATTACAACCAAATCGGACAGGGTCAGTACATAATATGACAAATCCGAAAAATACAAGAAAAAGGAGAAGAACATCGGAGCTATTAGCATCAACGACAGTGGAGATCGATTTCGAACCAGAAATAGAACCAAGATCGAAGTTGCTTAGAAGTTTTCCGTTTTAAAGATCTTTTTCTCCGATTTAACAGAGGTAAATCTTTGTCCACTCAAAAGTACTACATAGATTCGGTTTTCTTTTGGTTGTTACATGAAGTTTTTTTTTCGAAAATAAACTTGTAGATCTAGTCTGATTGGCTCGTTTTCATTGAAATCTAGACTCGAATGTGAATGGAGAAGAAGGAAAGGAACATATTGATGTCAAAAAAATTTAACAAGGGTGAAGGTGAGACTCCGATGCGTCGGCGCTATGGCCAACCACCGCGTCGGAGTAGTTCCGACCACCGCATTTCCTTCTTCTCCGATCTGTTCTCAAAGGGAAGAGAAAAGAGCTTCTCTCTCTAAGTGTGACTTAGAGAGAGAAGGTTTTTGTTTTGTGTGTGTTTTTTTTTGTTGAAACTACTTTATATAGACTGCTTATTTTATTTTAATTCCGTGTGTGACTCTCCTTTGTGTTATCGTGTACGTTTAAAGCTAGGCCGTTAGATAGTAGATCTAACGGCCAATGATGCATCCTGTATTTAATTAAGTACATGCTCCCTTGTGTGAACCACGCCGTTGCTCTCTGATTGAACCGTCAGATTGTTGATCTGACAGTTGCTGTGTTCCCAATGTTTTTCCTTTGTTTTGTGCTGTGTTTTCTTAAAACCTTTTTATTTCAATCATGTGGCTGTGATGAGATGATACAGTGATTGAATCTGGACCTCCTGATTCATCCTGCCTGAGCCCTTTTGGTTTTTTGTTTTTATCCTTTCTTCAATATTTTTCATATATTTTACACTATTTCTTTTATTTTAATGCCTCTTTTTGTTCTAAATATTTATTTTCTTTTTTACTTTCTAGCTTTCAATATTTGTTTTTACTTTGTTATTTTTACTACTATTTTTGTTGTTGGCTTGTTTGTTTTTAATTATGTTTACTTTATGCTTAATTTATTTGTTGTTTGTTTATAATTTAATTTATGCTTAAAATTGTTGCATGCATATTTAATTCTCGTCGTTTACTTTATTATCATCATTTGTTTAGTGTGTATAATAGGTAATTATTGTAATGCATGCATTTTATTTCTCTATTAGTTGCACTTTATTATGTTACGTCGTGGTAGTTATTTTTTTTAGCTTGCGTATAAATTAAAAAATTTATTTTTCATAATAATCCCAACAACAAAAAAAACCATGCTTCTTCTCCCTCCATTCTTCACTTAATTTTGTAAACAATTATTTTCAAAATAGGCAATTAATTTAGCACAAGATAATTTAGTTAAGAGGTTCCTACGGAGTAGCGTAGTCGTTTAGGGCGCTTAAAAGCCTTCCATATTCGGAACCAACCCCCGGATCCATAATCTCATGAGGGTTTTTACTCACTTTTTCCCTTCCCACAAATAAAAGTAGAGAGTTCAAAGATTGACGATTCAAATCAATTAATGGTTTGCTATCCGAAAATCAAGAGCACAAAAGTGTATACATTGTGACTTTTTATTCTGTTTATGTTTACAACTTATTTTAAAAATCAAATCAATATAAGTTTTATTTATTAACTAATTCAAAAATTTGTTTTGCCAAATATGCTTCATTTAATCAGCTAATTCATCTGCTATGAACTAAAAAGTTGTCAATTATAATTTACTTTATCTGCTATTTTAGCCAATTAACTCATAAAATTCCAAAAAAATATAATATGGCTTCACTTGAATAAATTTTAGTGCATAGTACAATATTATGTTATGGGAATGGGTTGAAAAGCAAAACAGAACACTATCATATCATCACACCAGAAAACACAATGATTAAAGTTCCTAAATGTTCTCAAAATATACTCTTTTTTATTGGTAGAACTTTTTTTGAAGAAGCTAATTTTTTTTTGTAGAACTAATTATGGATCTTGTACATATGAAAATCCACCACAAGTCAACCTCTTCATTCACTTCAAAAGTCACTAGCCGATTCTTTCCATCCACCAGTCTCCTCCTCTTCATTGTAACTCTGATCATCATTTCTCTGCAACCAACAATTGATAGTACATTTTAATAGGGAGAAAAATAGACATAAAATTATGAAGAAAAATAATATAGAAAAAGAGATTATATAGCCTTATTACCTCAGGTGTAAAAGTGAGAGCCACCTTAATCTCTCCACAATATTCTTCATCCTTCACAAGATTGTATGCATTCTCTGGAAGGCTACCCTCTTCAAACAGTGCTTCTAAAGGAATTCTAGAGATAGAAATGAATGAATATTTAGTATGCCAAAATTGTTCATGAGATGTTAGTGGTAAGAGTTTGACTATGTAACTTCAATGGACGCACTTCAAATCATATTTGAATGAATAATTAGTATGCAAAAATTGCAAATTACCCCTTTGTGCCCTCCTTTAGGTGTAATTTTTTTAACCAAACTAGTTTTTAGAGACCAACTTTTAATGAGAATCCACCTTTAAGACTTACTCGCTCTTGAGTGAAATATAAGCAAAAGTAGTAATTGAAAAGTCAATGTACATGGTTAAAATTTTAGTCCACGTACATCAATTTTTCACCTACCGTTTTGCTTATATTTCATTTCGGAAGGAGTATTTTTAAATTGCAGTTATAAAGTGAATTTACTTGTCGATATTTCGATTTCTCATTAGATATTCGTGTTAAACTATTTTACATCGTCAATGTATATCCCATTCAACCTAAAAAAGATGGAAAAAAAATTTAGAAAGTTAAGAAGAATTCATCTCACATTGCTTCTCCAATATTATCATCATTATTATAGTTGTCCTTTTCCATTATCTTTAGATTCAGCTCAGAAGCATTGTCAGAAACAGTGAAAAGAAATGTCTCATTCCATTGTGGGTTAGATCCAGCACCTGATATTATTCATAAAAAGAGAATCAAATTAACCACTAGAGAACAAAATAACAAATAAGCAAATCAACACTGCGTATGATTTTCAGAATTTTACCTTCTTGCACAGAACTCTTGTGCTCCTGTGCTTTGTAACTAATGATCACATAAGGATCTATGCTGGCTTCTCATGCAGAACAAAGATCAGAACATTAGAGAATCATCTTGAATAATTAACAATTTATAGTTATAACAATTTATAAGCAAAGAAATTAACAAAGAAAAAATTGACTAAATTGATTCTCTAATTCAATTAGAAAAGATAAATATACTTATTTAACAAGCTTTATGAACAATAAAATATGTAGATCAGACCAACTTATCATGAATAATTTCATGATGAACTTTTATCCAAAAATTGAAAGTCAAACACTTGGATCCATTGTTTCATGCAAAAATTTCAATGAAAAACACAAAATCATCCACATATACAATACATGAATTTCACATCTCCTAGTACATAGAATTACTTACATAGAAAATCATTGTCTTCAAGGCCTTTAGCACTGATCAAAATAACTTCAAGAGTTCCACGAGGCATCTTTATTTGATTTTGGAATTGTAGTTTGGACACAAATTCTAAATGGTAAATAGCTTTTGATTATAGATGCTTCTCTAATATATAATTATGTTTCTTAAAGTTGAAGTAAAGGTTGAATTATTGTACCAGAAAATGCCTGAATCAGTAAAAAATAATTATACAATATAATATATACTTATTTGTATTTATTTTTTTTATATTCTTATTTGAGACACTAAAATGTGGACACCCCTACAAATCATGATTTAAACTTTTGGTCCCCACATTGTGGAGTCCACTTTGAAGATTCAATGTATTGGTTATATGTCATTGTTTTTTCTACTCACATACATATGCATATTCCAATTCAATCCACCATCTCACCAATCATTATTTTTATTAAATTCTGTTGGTTTATAAAGTCAAGCCTTCCTACAAAAGTTTAGATCTTCATGTGGCAAGTTTTAATTGACGTGCCATGTGCTTTGATAGGGTTTGGACGGTGTTTTTTTTAATCATAGGCAAAGAGTATGGACTGTTTGATTTCTCTATTTAAAAAATACTTTTGGCTTTTTATTTTATTTTTTACAAACTTGAAAAAAAAAATTATTTATCTGGAAGTTAAAGATACCACAAAAAATAAAGAATCTCATATGGAGAATGTGTCGTGACAAAGGAGTACAATGCTCCATATCTTGTGTCAATTGCGACGATGGTACAGAGGACCTCTTTCATGTCTTTTTTTATTGCTCTTTTGCCATTCAAGTCTGGTGTTTGGCTGGTCTGTGGGATGCAGTGTCTCGCGCCATCCATAGTACTGTCTCGGCAAATGAAGTCAATTTTGCCTTGATTCACAACTTGCAGGCTGAGCTTCGTCAGAGGATGGCTGCCATTCTGTTGAGTATTTGGAAGCATTGCAATCTTAAACTTTGGCAAAATGAAAACGTACTTTGTGTTCATGTTGTTTATAGAGCAAGACATCTTATGGATGAGTGGGTGCATAGCACCTGAACAAGTTGCTAGTAACTCTACGTGTGCTGTTCACACGTAGGGTCAACGCACAGTTCATGGAAAAGCAGGTTCATATATGTGGCAAAAACCGCAACTGGGTAGGATCAAGTTCAACATCGATGCATCCTTTTCCTCTATTCGAAATTGAACTGTTATAGGTATTTGTTGTACGTAACAAAGATGGCGTATATGTGCTTGCTAAACCTATGAATTTCTCTCCAATGTGTACTGTTGAAGTTCGTGAAGCTCTTGGTTTGCTCTTGTGAATAAAAAAAAACATGATTGAAATAGAGAGACTCCGCTAAAGATGGTAAGTTATATTTTCTACCAGTGATTATTCATTAACAATGTCCGTAAAAACCGTCATAAATAATATGGTTAACAAAAAAAATCGTTAAATAGCATTCGACATACAGAAAGAATGGGAACTACGATACACTTATAATCTTCTCTTCTAGATAGAATTATGCATCAACCATGAACCAAGTCTACATGTTTAAGTATACGTTCTATTTAACAAATGCAGCGTTACTTTACGCTCCTTTTAAATTCAATCTTATCTCAAGTTAAATGAAAAGAAAAATATACTCCATTTATTTCTCTAGTTTAATTTATCAAAAAACTGAAAATCAAAGTTTTGGATTCATTGTGTTTCATGCAGAAATTTGAAGTGGTGATGTTTTGGTTTTCTTTTGGGGTATGAAATACAATTAACTAATTTTCAAAACCAATTTTTTTAAAATGCAAGTATTAAAGAAATTAAAGTAGAGACAACAATGTGGTTCACGAAATTCAATTTAACAAACACTCAAGCATAATGCTAAATAAAAAAAACAAGTAAAAACAAATCTTTGATTCATGAAATTCAATTATTTAATAAATCATTGCATCCACCATAATTTTCTTGTATTCCAAGTCCTTCCATCATAGCTATCATGCACCTTAGTCCTCCTGAGAATTAAAAGTTGATTTCAAAATGGGGACACAAATTTAAAAAAAAAAAGTAATAAATGAAAAAAAAATACATTATTTTACTAAATAATTATTTTTTTAATTCTCTAAAGTTGTATGAATTTACCTTCTCACGAGTGAATGTGAGAGCAACATAAATATCACCAGCATATACCCCATCATCATTAATTATTTGGTAAGCATCTTCTGCAACGGTATCCACAAAGTACACCATATCTAAAGGAATGCTGCATTGCATAGGAGAAAAAATGTAAATTAATTAATCTTTTAAATAGTTGATGAATAAACATAAAGAAAAGTATATGTAAGTTAAGCAAATTGAAAAAGTAAACTCACTTTGCATAGCCAATAAATTTGTCCGTGACGTTATCATATAATTCCATGTTAAGTACAGTAATATCAGCAGTAATAACATCGAAATAAAAAAAATCATTCCACCATGGGTAAGTTCCAGAAACTGTTATTGACAATAATAATCGTTAGTAAGGTACTACCAAAGACAATTATGTTATAAATGACAAATTAATTAAAATGTTGCCTAGTAAGTGATAATTGGATGTTACATGATTGCAATGACGTTTAATATGTTAGGACGCGAGTTTAAACTCACAATTCTCAACTTCAGTGTGTGTGAGTTTCGCTCTTAGAAACATAAAGTTATTAGAAAGAAAAATGTACCTGTTGGTGCATAGCTTACACCGCTGACTCTCACCTGTGTGCAAGCATACTTAAGAATGACTAACGGCTCTACGTTTTCTGTTTAATTGTCAAGAAACAAATTAAGAATCAAACTATTGAAAAATAAATTTGAATTGCTAAGTTTAATTATGTGGTGGCAACACACTATGATTAAAACTATCTAGCTAGTTAAAATAACTTTGACAAACTAAATTAACCAACTTTTTCAAACATATTTTCATATTAAACAACTCTCTGGCTACTTATCAAGAAATAAGAACTTTGATTTATTTGAGTGGCTTAGTTTAGGTGGTGGTGGCAAGCAAATTACAATAACGAAAATAAAAACTTTTTTCAAGCATATGTTCCAAATTCAACCACAAATGTCTTTATTATATAAAGATATAATAATAATCGGTGTAAGAAAATAATTCATGTATATGAACAAGTCAAAAAGAGATATATTATGAACAACGGAGTATCCTTAATAGCACACCAATAAGGACCTCAAAAGTATACAAGCGATCAAGCAACTGATGGATAAGACTTTCGATGATGAAAATCAAATATTTTAGTATAAAATTGAGAATATAGTAATTATATAATTTTGCATATATATTACTACTTACTGAGAAAATCATTGTCGGCATGGCCCTCGGCTCTGAGCAAAGAAACCTCAAGCTCCCCTTTCATGACTTTGAAAATGTATTAACTAATTTCAACAATTCCAAACAAAGCCTGTAACAATCGAATATCAATTCAACAATAAAAAAGTTAGTTGAGTATCAATTCATTTGGAATGCATGAGTTTTTTTTTATAGAATTTGGAATGTATGAGTTAAAAAAATAATAGTCATTTTGAATGACCTTAATTATCTGGAAGAATATTTTTCCATCATTAATCTATCATACATGGTATGTCTTGAAAAATCAATTTCTAAAAGTAGTTTGTTGACTTAAATGAAATATTCATTTATGTTGAATCAATCAATAATTAATGTTTTCAAAATGGAAAAAAAAATAAAAAAATTTTGGTCGGGAAATTAAAGATATTTAAATAAGGATAAAAGTGTGCACATAAGTTAGTCAAGAATCACATAACAAGTAAATAAAGAAAAAATCATAAGTTTTACTGTCTTCAACAAAATATACACTTTTTTTTAAGCAAATGAATATTAGATTAATAAAAAAACAAAGCGTATAAAAGTTTCGGGCATATAACTTGACCCAAATAAATATTAGATTAATAAAAAAGAAAGCGCATAAAAGCTTGGGGCATATTTGTCCAAAAAAAGAAGAAGCTTGGGGCATAGAACTTAACCCGGTGAGTCCACAAAAATGTGTAGGACAACCTAAATGGATAATAATACAATAAAAACAACACATCAACCTCTATTCATCCTAAGAAGCGAATCGCGATCACAAAAACAACCTTGCACATCCACTTACGAGCGCGAAACAAACTCTAAAAAAAAATGATGCAAAAACATTTGTAGCACTAATCTAGGTTTAAAAATTGGTAGGAAAATGTCATAAAAGATATAGTTGCATAACAATGTGTTATTAGAATTCCTTAAAAAAATGTGTTATTAGAATTATTCATTTAACATTTATTAGTAATGTTAGGTGTTGCCCAACACTTAACAATAGCATCCCAATTCCCCAACAAAGCATGTAATATTAGGTACAATCATATAAACCCCCTTATTGATATGAATGATTGCTTTGAATAGAATAAATATTTAGCAAAACAACATCTCAATTCCCCACCAAAACATGAATATACACTTTCAAAAAAAGGACATGTTATTAATGATAAAATAAAAATATGAACTCAACTGAGAGAGATTGGAGAATGCTAACCAGCCAGGGATGGAGCAATCAAGGAGGGAGGATCAATGATTTGTTTCAATGGTTTGTAACCTTTCTTTATAAACAAACCCTAATGCTCAACTGTTTTTCCACAATAACATCTAGCCCTAGCCCTGCCTCTTTATATAGATGAATATTTGGTATTTTTTTTGTTGGCTTTTTCCATAGGAAATTGATTACTATTTATTTTTGTATTCATTCAGTTATGCATATTTTGCAAATGAATCTTTATTTCTATTATTTATTATTTATATATATATATATATATATATATATATATATATATATATTTTATAAGA
>Ga0315913_1005607_pt1 | contig 15200 bp, 9 predicted proteins | sample MpolsnodulesMG_FD_207736 | JGI IMG/M metagenome (GOLD analysis project Ga0315913, IMG submission 207736) | Medicago polymorpha root nodule microbial communities from Los Angeles, California, United States - small nodules | ecosystem: Host-associated > Plants > Roots > Nodule | place: USA... | reverse complement strand
TAGTTAATATTTGAACACAACATATGCACAACACAACACACACAGCATATGGCAACGTTGTTTTTATGACCCGACTCATTTAGAAGTAGATGTGGATTGTTAAAAGCATATCTAACTTCAGTCATATTAAAAAAGATACTCATTCATGTAACAAAAATAGTAATCATATTTTTTAAACTGCTAGCAAAATAACCATCAACTTAGTATATTTCTTCTTTTTAGTTTTAAAACATGCCGGCAACGAGAATCACACACACTAAAGGTGTGTTTGCAGGTTGATTTTTGAAGAGCTAAGTGTTAAGAGATGGAAAATTACAGATTTCAATCAGCACCTCTAACATATCTTAAACTAAATGTGTGCGGGAAGGAAAGGAATCATGGAAGTATGGAACCTCCTACATCACAATCACAACACAACTACCAGTCATGAAAGAGGTGCACATGTGATGTGATTTTCACAGTCATAATATAATAGTACAAAAATAAAATAAAATAAAAATAAAAGTGTATTGTATTATACTATATTCTGCATTATTGATTCGTTATCTAGTCTCAGTCACCTATCAAAACCACTTCAACAGAACAGAAGACAGTGTATTCCAAATTAGTATAATTTCCATGGAACTGGACGCTTCATCAACTTCAAACGGTTACTTGTTTATCCTCAAAGGACTTTCTCTGATTCCAATATGGCATTACCTCCTCACTTTTGCTACTCTTCTTACTTGCTTTCTCTACAATTTCCTTGAAATCCATTTCCTTCAAGACCTCTTCTCTGGATTCTCATGCTCTCCGGTTCAGTTCAGTTACAACTCCTACTCTCAAATCTACAACGCCGTAGTTTCCAAGTGCCCGATTCTTCAAGGCGGATATTCCGTTACACCATGGCTTTCCAGTCCTCATCTTCAAACCATTTTCCTCAATTTCTTCGGAAATGCTCCATCTTTCAAATATAAAAGGTCACAACTGTCATTTCACATTTTCATTCTTAGTCTTTTCTTGTGCATAAAGTATAAATTAAATCTTATTAGTTTATTGGTTTCAATTTCAGACAATTGTTTACTACTTCTGATGGTGGAACCCTTGCTTTGGACTGGTTAACACCTTCTGATGGTATAGTTAATTTAGTATCAAATTAGAAAGCCTTGGTTGACCTTTCAGATTTTTGTGTCTGATTATTATTATGTCACAGTTTCTGGCAGTGTTCACCATGACGATAATGTTGTTACTAAAGATGATTCTACTCCTATTGTTATTTGTATTCCTGGTTTGACAAGTGATTCTTCATCTCCTGTAAGTTATCCTATCATGCTATTATACTTAAGTTAGGTGTTAATCAACTGCAAGGTCGAGACAGGGCCTTTGAATCAATGTTTTAATAATCAAACAATGCATTGAATCGGTAGGACTTCTAGGTCATAGTTCAACTGTTTGATTCAAATTACCGAACCGTTCACAATACTGGTTCACAGCTCAATCATATTCAAATTACCGAACCGTTCAATTCAACCATCTGAACTGTTTGGTTCATTTCGATTATTAAAACACTGCTTCAAATAACTAGTTTTAAGTATTCAGTGCTAAAAAATAGATTGTTTTCTTTTCGTTAACAAAACAAGTTTATCAGACACTATAGTTTTCATTTGTAAGGCATTGTCAGACGTCATATATGCTAGATGTTCCCTTGTACCCCTATTATAACATGTTTATTAATTTGTAATTATTCACTTCTTTCTGTTGATTAGGAAATTAAATTAAATTATAGTGGGCAGTGGCATCTTACCGTTTATTTTTCCTTTTGCTGCTCTTCCCTTTCTTTGTAGTATCTCAAACATCTTGCGTATCATACAGCAAAGCGTGGATGGAAAGTTGTTGTCAGTAATCACCGAGGATTTGGAGGTGTTCCAATCACGGTTAGTTATCCTGCAAGTTAGAAATATATAGATTAACAAGTTTGATACATTTTCTACAATCTTCAAATAACCATTGGCTAAAAAACATTATGAGGTTGAGGAACCACTTTAGATTAAGATGTACTTCTTTTTGTTGGAATTGTAGGCTTAATGTGCATCTTAATAATAGTATGGTGTAACAATTTTCTTCCTCTAGTAATGTAAATTCTTAATAAAATTATTTCAGTCTGATTGTTTCTACAATTCTGGATGGACTGAGGATACTCGCACAGTGGTTAACTATCTCCACAAAGAGAATCCCAAGGCGCCTTTGTTTATTGTTGGCACAAGTATCGGAGCTAATATTTTGGTAAATTCGTGGCTCACGTCTTATTCTCTTCTTGCATTAAATTTCTTTAACATGTCATGTTGTGTTTCTTTTGATTAATTTAATTGCATACCTCAAACAGTCGAAACGTAGAAGTTTCAATACAAACACATACATCTTCAATTGCTGCTTATAATAAGGACCAATTGGTTTATTTACAGTGTTTGACATTTCTCCCTTCCCGCATTGATCTCTATTTCTTCTAAAATGTGCTCTCTACGGATTGGAGCTTGATCGTAATTTCTCACCGCCCAATATGGGCCGTATCATCTTCGTTGGAGCTGTTTTAAGTTTTAACTCATGGCTATTATCGTTTCTTACTTGTTCATATATATGACTATTACTATACTACTTAAGTTGCTTGAGATTTTTTGCTTCACCACATTGATCTGTATCTCTTCTTAAATGTTTTTTTCATGGTTTGATCTTGCTCATTGTTTTTTCAATTCCTTGTTTTCGGTATGCATAATCTTTGATTAAAAACTGTTTTCAATTGCATATATCACGATCACTCTCTCCACTGATCCCACATGGAGAAAAAATAATAAAACAAATAGGGAAAACCTCTCACACTTAATCCAAAACTGCATGTTTTTGATGAAAAGAAATGCTAGTAACTGATTCACTCATATACTTTTTTCAACACACTCTTTGTTGTTGGGCGAAATTCACGTGGATCCCACAACTTTAGACACGGGTTCCTCCAAATAGAAAATGAGTACCATATGATTTAATGAAATCTGCTTATATTTTTACCTAATAAAGTAGCGTGTGCTAACTTTTTATCATTGATCTTTTTCTGAAATGTTAAATTATAACTCCTCTGTTAATGCTTAAGTTTTTTTATTTCACTTATGTTATGACCATTGCCATTGGTACATCCTATATTTGCTTTTCAAACTACAGCACCACCGGAAATTGTACAACTGTTAAATGTTAACTTATTCTCAGTCACATATCCAAAGAGCTTGGCAGTTGGCACAGTGCTGTCTGATTTTGAAGATTGTTTGCAGGTAAAATATCTTGGCGAGGATGGTGAGAATACTTCTGTAGCTGGAGCGGTAGCTGTTTGCTCTCCTTGGGACCTTTTGGTTAGTAAATAGTATTATGAAACGACATTTATTAATGTACATAACACGCTGTGGAAAGTAACCACAATTGATCTTTCATCTGAAGTTGGGCCCAATTTTAATTAGAAGGAAAGGCGGGCATATATGGAAATGTTGGAGAACATTTGGTTTGGAATCATATGAACATAATGGAAACTATCACTAACTTTCTTGTGATATACTTTCAAGCCTATAGCATACTAGCCATGTGCTTCTGGTTCAAAATTGTTTCATACAATCTATTTGATATAATCAATGAAGCTTTGTTGAATTTCACTATCAGTCTATCGCCACAAAAAGTTTGAATTGTTTTTCATTTAGCATGCTAGTGCTCCTTAACTGGAAGTAATGTTACCTGTATAATGTTTGCAGATAGCAGATAGATTTATAAGTCGCGCTCCTGTGCAAAAGTTTTATAATAAAGCACTGGCAGGTGGACAAAAAGATTATGCAAAATTGTATGCCTCTATTTTTCTAGTTTTTTTACTCATCTTTCTAGGTGATAAGCTCTTATTTTTCATCTATTATCACCTGAAGACTAACATGAAAAATCTTAGATTTGTCTCTAGTTCATATTTGACTTGATTTGACCAATATTCACTGCAGACACCAGCCTCAATTTACTCGCCTTGCTAATTGGGAAGGAATAGAAAAGGTGGACTTTCGATGATTTCATAATTTTACTACTTTTTAATATAAATAATATGATAAAATTGTATGCTTATCCAGTTGTATGATGTTGACTTCTTTATCACATATTCATTATGTTATCTGATACACATTTCTATTGACATATTTTCCAATGGAAAATTACAGTTAAGTTTTTGTTGCTATTGTTGTTGTGGTTTTAGAACGAGTTACTCGTATCTTCCGCCGGAAGATGTCTGAACTCTGAAGGCTTTCAAGTTGTTGACTATTCATTTTTATTCATTATTCCTCTTCATTCTGTTATTTTATAGCTGACATTTTAAATGTAACTAGTCAAGGACATTATTTAAGTGATTGAAGATGCATGTTGATTTTAGAGGCCAAATAGTTGCTACTCATTTTTATCTGTTGGATATAGCTTTTTTCCTTAAAACACAAGACTTGTTCTAATAGTACCACAATCTTAAATGGTGTGTGCTGTTCCGTATTTTTGATTTGGTGAAGTTTTGTAAAATGTGATTAGTGCTGAGTGCATATGTATTCTTTGCAGGCACTTTCTGTTAGAGATTTTGACGATCACGCCACCCGCATGGTTGGGAAGTATGAGGTACATGTAGCACCTGATGTTAAATTTTTCTCGTATCAATCTCTTTTCTGGCTCCTTATGTTTGCTATCTAAAATATTTTTGTTTCTTTAGACTGTTGATACGTACTATAGACGCAGCAGCAGTTCTACTTACGTGCAATCTGTATCGGTTCCGCTTCTCTGTATTAGTGCTCTGGATGATCCTGTCTGTACCACCGAAGCCATTCCCTGGGATGAATGCAAGTAGGCTGCTTTGTTGTCAGTTATAATTAATTTGCCTTCTATTTCTGTTGCATTACTTCAACACCCATTTTAATGTGTTACTCTTTTGACAGGGCAAATAAAAATATTGTGTTAGCTACTTTAAAACATGGAGGTCATCTGGCTTTCTTTGAAGGGATAACCGCATCTAGCCTTTGGTACTTGACTCGTTTTGTGCACCTGACTCTTCAGTATTTTCTTACATCTACCGATGCTTTTAGCTGCCCTTCAATTTTTTTTTATTTTATAACAATGACTATAATATCATCGATATCATTCCTTGATTGGGTATAATATATTCCAATTAAGCAGCCGCTATTATTAAACAAATGAAAAGTGATTTTCTTGCCTGTTGCAGGTGGGTAAGAGCTACTAATGAATTTCTTGGTGTACTACACTCTAGCCATTATATGCATGAACAAAAGAAGGTAGAATATATGTTACTTTATATTCTTAACAAGCTTATTGACAAAGGATTATTATCCTTTTGCCCTATACTATCTTGGTGCACTAAGTGGAGCATTTCTAGTGCCAGAAACCGCTGTTTTTCTCTATTAATGGCGATGCTGGTGCAGGTCTCTACACCAAACACATTATTGGACTCGTCAATTGATCAAGGCCCTTATATCAATGTAACTGAAGATGGAATGGTGGCTGCATTGAACGACGAGCCAACAACATACAACCAGAAGAAATACATGTAATATTGGATATGCATTACAGCATTAGCATCATGAAGATGGTGAACAGTGAGTAATTCAAAGAGTAGTGATTCCTCTAGCTCTGGCATTGCATAAACAAGTACTGACAATGCAACACCTCTTTAATTTTGAAACCTATGCTGGTTATCTCGACAAAATCGATGGTAATGCTGATGTATATTGCCGTTACGATACATTGGCACTAAGATAGTACGTGTCCTCTTTCCTGTCTAATAAAATTCATTTCTATTTAAAAGATGTTATTGGAACTGTACTATATTTGATGTCAAAAGATGTTATCGGAAATGTTCAACCTTTGATGAGTTTTAAGAAACACAGCAATCACGTGTTGGTAATTTTGATTATATGTCTTTTTTATCGTAAGTATCCTTATTTTAGTAGCTAGTTAGATATAATTGTACTAGACAAATCAAGCTTTTGTAAATTATGAATATTACAAGACAATGAGACCGAGAAAGCTAGTTAAAAGATTTCTGATCAGGCTTCAATTTTTCCTTTGGAAAAGCCAACAAAACTTCATTATGAAACACATGAGTTGGTACAAGATTTACCCAAGCATTGTTCACAGCAAAACGAAGCACACAGACACCCCCTAACATTTTCCCCATTTATCACTTCTACAGTTCAACAAAAACATAAATATGAGCAGAATTCAATCAACAGCACCAGTACTCCTTATCCTCCACAGACCAGGCACACATCTTCGCTAGTCCCGCAATGAGTCCCGTTATTGTAGAAGCATCAAACGGTTCTCTTTTTTTCAATACAAATATCTGCCATAAGTTGGATTTTTCCAATACTTTTGGAGTATATTTGGATGGAGGGTTTTTGAGGGAGGGGAGGACTTATTTATTTATTTATTTTTAAAAAAAAATCAAGGGACAGTTATCAGCCTGCCACATGGTTAGCGTAGGATAATCTGAGTTCAGTGCAGGAAAATGTCAAGCTATAAATATTGCTTTTGAAAGAAGCTATAAATATTTTCTGTTAACCCCTTGTAACAGAATCAATTCATTTTTCAATCAATATACAAAGAGATCATCAATATCTCCATCTGTTTTCTCAATTCTGACAATTACAGTTGCACTTATTATCATGTAATCCAGAATCAAAATACTCCGGGTATATTAAAAACGTATTGAAATTGACAAACCAGCACTTCATGGCTTGGTAACTGATGGTTCAGGTTCTTATCATTGTCTTTTAAATTTGGACTTGGTTCCAATTCTCTTGTTCATCACATAGAACAAATATTACTCTTGTTCAAAGTTCAACCATTACTTACATTGCGGATGAAAATCCATATTAAAATTAAATTTAAGGCTAGATGATAACTAGTTCACAATACAGTTCGAAGCATCTTTTCCCGTACAGAAATCATGGAACAAAGTATATCCATCCTGTAGATCTTATATACCACAACATCGTTGTTAAGACTTTTTTATGGTCAACTTCAAGAAACAATTCACGTATATATAACCATCACACTTATTTTTTTTCACTGCACACCCTAGTCACCACTTATTGTCAAGTAATCTAGAGGCATAATATTATTAAGCAGACTCAAATTGACAATACTAGCACTACGTGACTTTGTAGCTGCAGCTTCTGTGCAAATTCAATACATCCTTGCACCAAAGTTTCATTGTCTCTGTTCCAAATTGGTCTTGGACTTGGACTCATACTCGCCGGTATAATTGAGAGCTTATTTGAATTCTTAAGAGTTTACACGCAAGTTAACTAGGTTTTATGACCCAAATTTTAAATGGGAGAGTTTAGAAACCATGGCCGTAGATGTAATGAGCCCTTTATTTTTAGCATCTTCATTCATGCTCCATGTTATCCAGAGTGAGAAAAAAGGTTATCTCTTATGGTCTTATTCTCTTGAAGTTCAAATTTTAATTCTTTTTATAACTAAAAATAATCATGTGTAGAAGAAGCACAGCAATCTAAGTTTTTTTTTTTTAATCAGCCAAAATTATTCTCATCGAGTTTGTACAAGAAACACAACAACTCGTGAATCGAACTATAAACGATAAAAGTACAAGAGGTGCCTAAAATAGACATAACACCTTAAAAATACAAACACCTGAATAGTTGAATGAAGGATTACTCGAGCCAGGAGCAATTGCATAAGGGTCAATTGAATCTTTCTCAGGTCCAAAGAGACTCAAGAAGATCGCGAATGTCAAAACTAGTCAAAAACACAAGAAACTGATAACATAGCCTCAAAGACTCGGGTTTCATGTTTTTAGCTAAAAATAACGGAAACAACTGCAATCTATAGAGCATTACAGAGAAAGTGATGCATGGATTAGCTACTTGAAAACACCACAAATTACGAGGATTTAAGTCATAAATGGGGACACCACATACATCAAGCAACAATGAAAAACAAGCGCACTATCCAAAAGTTTAGCCGAACAACGACAATCAAAGCTAGTCTTGCCACAATCATGGCCAATAGAATTACATGGTCAATCATTTTGTATCATTCGTAAATCTTGTTTTAAACACATTCAATTAACCAAACTATCATTTTGCCTATAGGATGTTTTGATCTTTTTTTTTTTATTTAAAAGAAGGATGCTTTGATCTTCATGTCGCTAGAAAGTCCGCTATTGTTGGGACCACGTTTGAGATTTAATTCATTAGACCGATAAATTTTAGGTGCAATTGCTGAGTGACAAGTACCTTTGTCATGACCACATTCACAAAGTCACAAGAGACTTCTTGTGTGTGGAATTCTATTGTCAAAGCGGTTGATATCTGAAACAATTTAGGATTGGTAAGGGAGATGTGTCTGTTTGATTATGACTATCTCTTTTTCTTTTATTTTCCATTTCATCAAAAAAATCTGCCGGCTAGACTTTGATAATTCGTCCTTCAATCATAACTCTTTTGAAAAGTCAAAGTCCACAGATCACTATGGGAACTGGGAAGTATCAGGATTCAAGCCTGGCTGCGTAAAGGAAAAAATTCAATAGTGGGGAGTTGAAAAATAATTTATTTTATTCTGCATGGCAAGTAATTTATTTTAAAAAAAAAACAATATCTCAGCAAAATAAAACCAAAATATTAATCATATAGTACTCCCGGTCTTAAATACAAGTGAATAATCTTTTTTAGGTTCATTGAATAAATGATGTATTTAAAAAAAAAATCTTCTCTTATATTAAAGACCAGAGGAAGTATTTTGTAAGAATTTATAACTCAATAGTAATTAACATGGCCGTTCTTTGAAGAGTGCAAAGAGTTCAACCGAATTGGGCCTCGCAAAATGACGGGTCTCAAGAAAAAAAATTATTGCTCAATATTCTCACCCGCACTCAAAGAAAAATAAACATGTTTCAATTTCTAAGTAAAAAATTATGTTTCATGTTTCTATTTCTAAGTTAAAAACACGTCTTTACTAAAAATAATTCATATTTTTGATTTTGGTGGCTAATAATCATTATTTGAGTATTATTTTCCATTTAAATTGAAGATTAATTGGCGTCGTTAACGTTTTTGATCCGGAGACAAGGATCCAGAGACTTGAATATCATATTTGTAGGCATAGATACTATGTCCTATTATGCTATTAACATAAATGATTTGAGTTTGTGCTTTGAATTTGAATTTGTATCGTATTGTATTGATTTACTTGATATTTAAACTTTTAAGAAAAACTTTTAAGAAATGTAAGGATAAAGGATCTAATTACTTTGTGCCAGCATTTTTGTTTTTCATCTCCTAAAATTTAAGTTAGTTTGTATTTTTTTTAAGGAATGTTAGTTTATTTGCTAACAAGAAGAAAAACCTCTTTTTTATTGTAAAAAAGTTACTGACTAGAAGAAAGTAGATTTAAATTTGTCAAAAAGAAGAAGAGAAAATACCTCTTAAAGTGAAGTATAATTTTGCATTTCTTAAAAATAAAATGTCAAACGAGGTATTTTCACATTTATCATATTGAAAGTCAGTAATTTATCTTAGTACAAGCAAACACAATGTCTCACTTCAAAAATTCATCATACTTAAAATGAACACAAAAATAAATTCATTTTAATACTGGATCAACCGAAAAAAATGAAAGTAAATATTGTCAAGAGATGCAAGCAATGCATGGTTGAAAAGAGACAGCATTGAGTCACGTGGATGATTAAGAAAGGTCCCTCATATCACGCACGCTTTGATTTTTCCTCCTCACTCTTCTTACAGCAAACAACAATCTCTCTCTCTCTCTCTCTCTGGATTCAACTCCATAACAATTCCATGGATTGCAATTGCTCCCACTTCGAACACCTTCCACCCTCTTCTTCCAACCCCTACACCCTCCTCCTCCAATCCCTCTCCCTAATTCCAATCAACCATTACCTCCTCGCCGCCGCCTTCGCTCTCACATACTTCCTCTACAATTTCCTCGAAATCCATTTCTTTCAAGATCTCCTCACCGGATTCTCCGGCTCCACCGTCCACTTCACCTACAACTCCTCCTCCGTAATCTACGACGCCGTCGTTTCTAAGTGCCGGATTCTTCACGCCAGATACTCCGTCACGCCTTGGCTTTCTAGTCCTCATCTTCAAACTGTTTTTCTTAACTTCTTCGGAAATCCTCCTACTTTTAAATACAAAAGGTCACAACAAAATTCTTAATTATTTTTTTATTTATTTATTATCAACTAATTAATCACTTTCATGAATCTAACTATTGTTTTTATTATTAAATTTCAGACAATTGTTTAATACTCCTGATGGTGGAACTATTGCTCTCGACTGGGTTATAAACTCTCATGGTATATACATAACACTTCACTTTTCGTACTCTCTAGTTTTACACTGCCAGCTTATCATTAAAAACAAAAGTCCAAAGTTTTGTTTTTAATGATCTCAATATAAATTTAAATAGTATACTATGTCAATGTACAATTATTTTACATACACATCCAATGTTGCGTTTTCATGTCTCGTATTCATTAATTGATGTGACAGCATATCATTGAATACATTTGTAAAATAATTGTCTAATGAAAGAGCATACTAATTAAACTCTTATCATAATTGACTGGCGGTGTAAAATCTTTAGACTATCAATTTGTTTTTCACAAATGCTTGGTTATTTCTTGATTTGGCAATAATTATTATTATTATTATTATTATTATTATTATTATTATTATTATTATTATTATTATTATCAAATTATAAGATTTTGTAGTTGACCTTTGGGAATTTTGTGTTTTATCAAGATGCAGAGAGTGCTGTCGCTAAAGACGAATCTAATCCTGTTGTTGTAGTCATTCCTGGTTTAACAAGTGATTCTTTTTCTCCTGTAAGTTGTTGTTTATGAATAATGATTTTGTTTATGTTTGTGCTTAAATGTTAAGGAGTGAAATGATAAGGAAGTCGGAGGTTAAATCCTCACTCCTAGCATAATATAATACTAACAATATGAGCATTGACTGTTAAAAACAAATTTTAGTTTTATCCCTGACTATTTTTTCTGTTAATCAACGTGAGGGGAAATGGGAAAATCATATACTTATACTATAGTTGGAGGTTTCATAATTGATTACTTGAGGTCAGGGGTTGTGATCTCTGGTTGGTATCCTTTTCTTTTATAGCATCAGTTGGAACTACCCTATCCTAGGCTTGTGCTATGCTATTGATATTATTGTCTTAACATCAAAGTAAGTTGAACAATACATTTGAGGTTAAAAATCAATTATGGAGGTGGACTGGGCTATTGGATCAGCCATTACCCCCATCGCCATCTATAACTAATGGGCAAGCAAAACAGCCCATTTCAGAACCGACTATCTCCTGTCTTGATGAGCAAGGTACAACCAACTCCACACGAGGTTTAAGGAGCGGGCAACCTAAACTTCAGGAGCAAGAAAGCTTGCAGAGTTTTAGGAAAGCACCTTAATTCATTTGCTTCCTACCCCCCAAATATATCGCATAGGGCCTAGGGATTGGAACACTGCCAACTAGGTCTGACCCCCAGTTCTTAGCAAGAACAGGAAGTAATAGCTCCAAATCCTAGCTTCAAGGTAGAATCTATTATGGAGGCAAAAACAATTCTACTTGAGTACACTCAAACATATCAAAATAAATTTCAGACTTCTAAAATCACTTCATCACTCCCAAAAATTGAATCTGTACAGCAATCATACACCAAATCTGCTGCAGGCGTTTTATTATGCTATTTTGTACCATTCAATGGTAATTTCATCTAACCGTATATAATAATATTAATAATGTTTGCTTCTTTGCAATACATGTTAAAGGCACTTTAGTGGAGAAATCAGCCTCTTGTAAATGCAAATTAGCAAACTTCCTATTATAGAACTGCAGTTCATTTCTTCCATGAAACCCATCATAGTTTTCATTATATGTTATATTATACTTTACATATTGAGAAAATGCATATTGAATATCACACGTCACACATTAAAGTCCTCCTTGAAACTCTAGCATGACAAATAAGCTTCCACTTACCAGTGTTATGGCCTAAGGCTTGGAATTACAAAACATATATCCACTTGAAACTCACACATTGTTGTTTTATTTATTCATTCTTTTTTAGCATCATATATTCTAGATGTATGCTTATACCCTTATAAAATGTTAATTAATTTTAATTATTCATCTCCTTTTGCCATTTAGGATATTCATTTATATTTTAGCGGCGTCTTACAGTTTACTTTTTTTTTCTCTGTTTCTTCCTTCCCCTTGGTAGTATCTCAAACATCTTGCATATCATACAGCAAAGCGTGGATGGAAAGTTGTTGTCAGTAATCACCGAGGACTTGGAGGCGTTTCAATCACGGTTAGTTTATCCGCTACCTGAGATTTTATAGATTAACAAGTTTGACATGTTTCAAGACATAACTTGAATAGCGTTGACCCATATGAAGAATCTCAGCATCTTTGTTGTATCTGCCAAAAGTCATCCAAATCAATCTGAAATTTGAAGTTATTAGGTGAAATTTTAAGATTGGTTTTATATCTTCCTTAGATTTTAAGCTTGGTATCCTACCTGTCAGTTCATAATCTTAAAATTTAGGTTACTTTAACTTAGAACATGGAAATGGCAGCAGCAAAGTGTCCTTTTATTTTATTTTTTTTGCATTTTGTTGAATGTTGGGATTAGTGTGCATATCATCAATACTGTAAATATTGCGTGGTGTAACAGTTTTATTTTTATTTTTTCCCTATAGTAATGTTGTAATTTCTTATTAAAATTGTTTCAGTCAGACTGTTTCTACAATGCTGGGTGGACTGTGGATGCCCGCACAGTGGTTAATTATGTTCACAAAGAGAATCCCAGGGCGCCTTTGTTTCTCATTGGAACTAGTATTGGAGCCAACGTTCTGGTAAATTCATAGCTCGATTCTTATGCAGTGCTTACATCAAATGTCTTAACTTTCATGTAATTAATTAATAAACTAATTTAATTTCTAAATTCAAATTATCTAAACTTAAAAATTTCATTATAACCACGTACATCTTCAAGTTCTACGTGTACCTAGGACTTGGCTTCCTTACATTGACCTTTATTTTTCCTGAGCTATGCTCTCTCCTGGCTGGAGCTTGATCAAAACTCCTTGCTTTGTCATTCTGGTTTTGGATAATGTTGAATCAGAACTGTTCTTGCTCATGATATTAATGTTTCCTACTTGTTCATGTATTTGTGCATTATCATATTATATTTAGTTGTTTGACATCTCTCCCTTCACCACATTGACCTGTATTTCTCCTTGCTTCGACTATTTTGTTTTATTCTTTATAATGCCTATCCAGACAACCAAAAATTATACTGGTTTTTAAGATGGATCACACATTGATTTAAACTTTATTTACAGATAATGATACTAAACGACCCCTGCCTTGATCCCCTTGAAAAATATGGATAAGATAGGGAAGATATCCTGCTAGTTCCTAACCACATGTTTTTCAATAAATTCTGACTAATATGTTGTTGGTGCTTATTTTTATTGTTTTTAACTTATGTCTTAACATTTGGTACATACACCATCTGCTTTTCAAACTACAGCAAAACTAGAAATTCGACGAATGTTAAACTTGTTATCATATGAACAAAGAGCTTGTTTTTGGCACTACACTGTTTCATTTGAAAGATTGTTTGCAGATAAAATATCTTGGTGAGGATGGTGAGAATATTCCTGTAGCTGGAGCTGTAGCTGTTTGCAGTCCTTGGGATCTTTTGGTTAGTATTTTGATTTTAAAGTTCATTTTTTGCATTTCAGTTGGCATTGATCAATGCATAAAATACCTATGAAAATCATGACTATCCATCTTTCATCTGAATTTGGACTGTTCATTTGTTTATGGTACCAGTTGATAAAAATTGTAAGGATTAATTCAAAATTATTTCAATCTTCAAGGAACAAATTAATTAAGCATGTATTCAATAAGCTATTCTATGTAGTTTAATTAAGCACTTATTCATAAATTATTGAGGAGTTTATTGAAAAAAAACAAAAAAGAGCTTATATACATGTTGGAAGTTATTTTTTCTAATTGTATCCGAAGACTTATATAAGTGTTCATGGGAGAAGTCTAAACAAGCTCTTCCAAGCATCTCATAAATCTTCAATTAAATAGTTCTCAATCCAACAATTCTATACATGACTTCTTTGTTACACGTTTTAAAAATAATCATAACTTATGCAATTGAGTAACTTCTCTAATAGCGATGCCATTTCCATTTTTCTCGTAGAGCAGTTTATCGGTTTTCTTTGTTTATAGCTCTATGTAATACTTGATATACAAGTTATACATTTCTTAATCGGTCTAAGATTTTCGACTTTAGGAATGGAGTGTTTTTTTTTAAAAAAAAAGAAGGCTTAAATGTACTTTTGCCCCCCCAAGTTTGCAAAACTTGCGATTTTGGCCCCCTATTTTGAAAATAGCATTATTGGCCCCTCAAGTTTCACCTCCTTTGCAAAACCATGACCCCCCTTTGAAAATAACATTATTTAAAAATAAAATAAAATTAATGAATTTGGTGGAATATACTTTTGTGAATGAACAGGTGTGAATAATTAACACTTTAGATTTCAATTCTATTATTTCTAGTACTTTCTCCTCTCTGCTTCTTCATTTAGTGTGAATATGTAAACCAAATAATATCTTAAAAGAAGTAGAGTGTTTCCGAAAGAGTCAACAGAGTTGGTTGATTGAATGGGAAAATAGCAGTGGTGATGATGGAAAGGAGAGCTTGCTCCAACCAACAGTTCTAAGCTAAGTAGACAAGGATAATCAGTTTAGCAGAAGAAAATGAAGTCTGCTCTAGTTAATTTCCATCATTTAAGAAAATTTATTTATTTTAATTTATGTTTTGTAATTTTTAAATAATTTTAACTATTTTTAAATCCAAGTTGATAAAAAAAATCATAGGTGGCAATTTTTTTTTAGAAAAACGCGCCACATCAGCTTTGACCAGGTCAAAATTAAGGGGGGTCATGGTTTTGCAAAGGGGATGAAACTTGAGGGGCCTATAATGCTATTTTCAAAATAGGGGGGCCAAAATCGCAAGTTTTGCAAACTTAGGGGGCAAAAAGTGCATTTAAGCCAAAAAAGAAAGAGGA
>Ga0315913_1005603_pt1 | contig 15202 bp, 13 predicted proteins | sample MpolsnodulesMG_FD_207736 | JGI IMG/M metagenome (GOLD analysis project Ga0315913, IMG submission 207736) | Medicago polymorpha root nodule microbial communities from Los Angeles, California, United States - small nodules | ecosystem: Host-associated > Plants > Roots > Nodule | place: USA... | reverse complement strand
GGAAGAAATTGTTTTAAATTTTTTTTTAAAACAATTTCTTCCTATCTACTCCTTCTCTTTTTCTAAACCCGTTTTTTAACTTAAAATTTTCAAAAGCTGTTTGTAAGACCCTAGATCTATAAAAAAGGAAAGAAAAAAAAGAATTATACCCTTCTCTTTTTGGTGGTTTGGTCACGGTTTATGATTGGTTTTGGTGTTGGTTGGAATTTATGTTTGGTTCTGTTTGAGGTCCGATTCAATGTTTGATTTTTGTGGTTTCTTGGTATGGTTATGAGGTGGTTCATGTGTTCGGGTTTGTGATGTTGCTGGGTTTTGAGGTTGTTGCTGTTTGGGTATTGTCTTGATGTATGTGTTTGGTTTTTTGTGTTATGGATGTCTACGGTTGTGAGGCTTTGGAATTTGCAGTTTTAGTTTCTGATGTTGTTTGTGGTTTTCTGATGTTTCGATGTTGGTTTTCTTTTTCTCTAATGATTTTTGCCATTTCTTTTAAAGACTCCATTCATTTTGAAAAAGGAAAAATAGTTAAAGGACTTGAAGAGGATTTGAATGAGATTGAACGCGTTTTGTATATTTGAAAACAAAGAGCTGACATTGAGACCGATTTTGGCGTGGAGAAAAAGAAAAAGAAAAAAATGGACCCCAGACATTATTATTTGGACTCATTCTAATAAAATAAAAATAATAAAAAAGGTAAATAAAAATAACCTAAAATAAATCAAAAAGAATAGAAATAACCTAAAATAAAAAACTAAAGATAAAAAATAAATAAAACTAAAAATAAAATAAAATAAAAAGAGGGCCCGAAATCAGTACAAAAAATGAGGTATTTTAAAATACCTCTTTGCCGAAATTTTCTTGGAAAAGTCAAAGAATATTCCGGGTCAAAGGACGTATAAGAGTGGGTTCTTAGGTCAAAAATTGGGGTATGACAGATATTATATATATGAAAGAAATAAATACGATGGGGGAATGATGATGGTTAAATTATGATGATGATGATGAGAATGATAATGTTTATATTTCAGTGATGTTGAGAATGATGATAACTATATTATTATGATGAGAGTGATGATGTTATCTATGATGATGATGAAAGTGGTGATGATTTGTGTGCTTGCATTAGAGTCATGCATTTTAGGGGGAGTCTTGTATTCATATGTGGAATATGTAAATATGTGTATACGTGCAATACTTGTTGAATTTAATTCTTTGCGTTCATATAGAGTCTAGAGCATGAAGTCTTGCATTGATTTGGGAGATAAGTCTACTAACATACCTCTGGCAAACTATGATGAGAAAAGTTTAGTAACATATCTCTGGAAATTATGATGAGAAAAGTCCAGTAATATAACTCTGGCAAAATGACGAGTAGGTGTGGTACCACATTCATATAGGTCGTTAGGAGAGTCCATATGCATGTATATGATGATGTTTGTACTTGGTGTTTATGTGTGAAAATGATGTGCTACTGTGATATATGAAATGAAGAGATTATACATAATAACTGTTGAAAGTCATGAGACGGTGATGATTATATTCTTTTGATATTTATTTAATGTGCGTGCTTTTCCATATTTTTATGTTATGACATAATTTCTCACCCCTTATTTGTTGTGTTGTTTTCCGTATGGTGGTTGTACTTTGAGTACATATACTCAGGTTGATGAGGAGTAGCTGTGGGACGTTTTTGAAGTAAGTGGTGTGCTACATGTTCAGGGTGCACCATAGTGAGACTAAGCCAATTATAGACACCAAACCAAATTTTCCCAAAAAAGCTGTAAGAGAGAAATAAATGGTCGACATCCTCCATTTTACCACAACCACCCACACACAACTGAGTATTCGGATGGAGAATATGCCTTGATTAAATTATTCCACCAAGAGAGAACATTTCAGCCACCGTTGCCATTTTATTATCAGCAAGGGGAAAAAGGCGACTAAAACTACTTTTTAAGATCATATCATCGAGCCATGGATCCCCCAAAATAAAGTTTCAGTACCATCGCCAATCTTCCTCCCTAAATGATCATCAAACCACCAACCAACTCCCACACCAGCTCCACTTTTAATATTAATCAAATTATTCCACCAAACTGAATTTGCTCTTCCCTCCTCCGCTAAACATCCACCAACCTCCCCATATCTCGCCACTAAGACTCTATACCAAAGACTCATAATCTCCACCCTCATCCTCCAACACCATTTTCCAAGTAACGCCGTATTAAATTCCCTAATCCGCCTCACCCCCAAACCACCATTCTCGTTTTTAGAACAAATAATGTCCCAATTAATCCAAGATATTTTCTAATTTCCTCACTTCCCTGGAAAAAAAAACTATTAAAAATAGATTCAATAGAAGAAATGATACATGCGGGAGCCTTGAAGAAGGAAAGAAAATAGGTCGAGAGAGAGGACAAAATAGACTTCAGGAGAACCAATCAACCACCCAAAGAAAGGTTTCTACTCTTCCAACCAGATAATCTTGACATAATTCGATCTATCAAAGGACGCTAGAAGTTTAGCTTTCGAGAGTCTCCACCAATAGGTATCCCCAAGTAAAAGAAAGGTAAACGACCCATTTTACAACGAAGAACAGAGGATGCCTCAGTCAACCAAGAATCATGGGTGTTAATTCCAAACAACATACTCTTATGGAAATTCACCTTTAACCCTGATGATGCTTCGAAAAGAAGAAGCATAGCTTTCAAAGCTCTAATATTGGCCCAACTTCTAGTTCCAACAAGCAATGTATCATCAACAAATTGAAGGTGAGTGATGGAAACTGAAGGAGAGGTTCCCACCTTGTAACCAGTAAAAAGACCAACATCTACTAAAGCATTCATCATGACGTTAAGGCCTTCATTAACAATTAAAAATAGAAAAGGAGATATAGGATCGCCTTGTCTTAGACCCCGCTCAATTTTGAATTCATCAGTAGGACACCCATTAACAAGGACAGAAGATGTAGCTGTACAGATGCATTCCATGATCCACTTGCACTAAAGGGTAGGAAAATTTATTTTTTTCATCACAGCTTCAAGATAACACCAGTCGACTGAATCAAATTCCTTCTCGAAGTCTACCTTAAAAAGAAGCATGTCTTTCATTAAGTGCTTAACATCTGCCACCAACTCATTAGCAATAATAATACCATCAAGAATTGGTCTACCATGAATAAAAGTCGACTGAGATTCAGAAATGACACTGCCCAGAACACACCGCAGTCTATTAGATAGGACCTTAGATAATATCTTATACAAACTACCAACCAAAGATATGGGTCTAAAATCATTTAGACGTTGAGGGCTATCAACTTTAGGGATGAGTGATATAAAAGTACTATTAATACCTTTTGACAATTTCCCATTCCTATGAAATTCAGAAATAAAACGCATAACATCATCCCTCATTTCCGGCGAAAAATCCCTAATGAAACCAAGATTAATATCGTCCGGTCCTAGACTTTTGTAACTATCACAGTCCCACACCTCCTGTTTCACTTCCTCGATGGTAAATGGTTTAGTTAAATCCCCTCTCTGACCCACATTAAGAGTTTGAAAATTAAGATTATCAATGCTAGGTCTTTCGGCGACAACTGAGCGGAAATGTGAAGCAAAATGGCTAAAAATTGCACCTCGAATCCCATCAACACCTTCGACAGTAAACCCATTCACAAATAAAGAAACAATAGTATTGGCCCTTCTCCTAGATGACATGATACTATGAAATTTTTTGGAATTAGCATCACCTTCTTTCAACCAAAGCAATCTAGATTTCTGCCAATGTATGTTGTTGTTGATGCGAGATAAAGAATGCAAATTGTCTGAAAGGGAGTGTAATTCTTCAACTTCTTCTAAGTCAAGATCATATTCCTCCCCTTTGGTGTCTAGGGTAGAAATACGGTCTTGACGATCTCTAATACGGCCGTCAAGGTTTAGAGTGTGAGTCTCATGCCAAATTTTAAGACTCCCTTTGATCAACTTAAGCTTCTCTTTTAAAACATATCCACCCCAACCATTAACTTGAAACGACTACCACTTATCCCTAACAAACTGATGGTACCCTGGTAAATCCGCCCAACATTTCAACATTCACTGAGGTCGAGGCCCCCAATTTTCTTATCAACTAATAACAAAAGAGGGCAATGATTTGAAAGTCCACATCATAAAGCTTGTCGAATCATGTGAGGCCATCGAGCACACCATTCCTCTTAGAGAAGAAATCTATCGAGACGGCTCATAGATGAACCATCTTCTCTAAACCAAGTAAAACTTCGACCACACAACGGAAGATCCAATAAAATGTTATCATCAATGAAATGATTAAAATGTGAAAAATCCTCGAAATAAGGCCAACAACTCTACTCTTCTTCTCACCCTACGAACGAATAACATTAAAATCACCACAGACACACCAACTTACATCTCTGTTATGATTAATAATGACACCCAAACGAGCTCATAAATCTTGTATGCCATGGGCATCACAAGGTGAAATCATCACCATTTTTTATGAAGTGGCCTTGAATTATAACAACATTGTCTATACTTCTAGTGACCCAAACATCCACTTCGGCAGAATCCCATAAAGTTAAAATTCCCTAGATGCCCCCACAGAAGGTCTATAGGAGTAACCAAAACTTGAATTTCCCCACAGAGATACACAGACAAAGTCATTAACAACTTCCAATTTAGGCTCCTGAATACATAAAATCCACTGACGATGATGTTTAACAAGCTTAAGAATTTCCTTTCGTTTCTCCGAACTCCCTAAACCTCTAATATTATAAGAAATTACTTTCATTGGAACCACTAGCTCCTCAACACAAACCGTCTCAAAACTAACAACCTGTTGAACCAACATGAGCATTAGGGAGCTCACCTTCTACACCTATCAAACTAATATCTCTTGCGTCATTCCCACGCCACAAAGAATTACTAGGCCGAGAGAGAACTTGAAACATATTAGAGGTATCTCCCTTAAACAGCAAATTAATAGATTTACCAATGTCAACAATATCTTTGGCACCACCGTCTGTTTTATCATGCAATTTAACCCAGTTACTCCAATCTCCTTCAGAAGCAGTAGTAGAAGTTGACTTTTCTAGAGATGCTTTGTTTCCGCTATTCATTGAACTTGTTCAAGAAGATTTTTTCTGTTTGTACCTCTTAAACATCCGAAGAAGAGCTTGACGGTCTTTGAGCGGCATTCTAGCCACCCGTCGCAAACTAACAAGAGAAGGAGTATGAAGTTGAGATTTATTGGTGGAAACACCTTTTTTAGCTTGCTGACGAACAATAGTTTTATCCTTGCTTTTATGGGAAAAAATTAAGCCAACGTCTCCCAAGTGATGATCCTTGATCCATTCAAAACTCCACGGTCCCGATATTTTTGATTGCCCCCTACTAATAGGACACGACACTGCCTTAGCTGAAACCAAATTCCCACAATTGTTATACGTTCCAGCTAACTCATGAATAGGGAGAAAATCATGGCTGTGCGGTAATGGACCTAATTGTTGTTGTCCCAAATGTTGTAAGGTAGCTGAAACATGGGGTGATTGATGGTGATTGGCTGCTGAAGTCTTGTTGTTATTACTTGCTGGTGTAACAAGAGAGTCTTTTGCTGCTGATTTTCCCAAACATCTTTAATATCTTCAACTAAGGCATCAATAAATATTTATTAAATAAAATAAATTCTTATTATTTAATATTTATCGTCGGGAAATAACATAGTTTTGAAAATCGGACCGGACTGGCCGGTCGGACCGATCCAATCGTGAACCGGTGGGGTAGCCGGTTCGAGCTGATTAATGGATCGGGTATGTTATCAAACCGGTGAGAATCGGTGGAAACCGGCCAAACCCGGTAAAAACCGGTGACCCGGCGGTTTGTACAAACCGGCCGTGTCAATGTCACGTTGACCGCGCTTCAAAGCTTGTTTCAAAAAATTCTGAAAATTGGCATGGAAGGGATTCGAACTCACAACCAACAGCCACGTCACAGGTTTTAACCAATGCACTAAATGCTTCTTTGTGATTAGTTTTACTTTTTAACAATTATATATAAAACATTCAAGTGTAGAATTAAATCTTCACTCACCATTCATTGTTCACGTATGCTTTTTTTTTTTTTTTTACACTATCACTTACTATTTTTTTGAAGCGGGTATACTTGTCATGTATGCTTCAATTTTAAAATAAGTTGTAATTTATTTTATTTTATGTTTTGGATAAAAAAAGTTGCAATTTTTAATATTTATGTTTTTTAGGGAAAAAATATTAAAAATTTATTTAAATATGGTATTTTTTGTGCAGGTAATATAATTTATATAATGGTTAATTTTGATGAGTTTTGACAAGATTTTATGAGTTTTTTATTTTATTTTTTGAGATTGGGTGATCTAGATAATTCTGATCCAACCCAGTTTAATACATGAATACATTTTTATATAGACCGAGTTTTACAACCGAGTTAAACAGTTTAATTCGGTTCAGTCATGCGGTTCAACCAATGACCCAGTGACCCAGTGGCCTTACCGAGTCGACGACCGGTCCGGTTTTTAAAACTATGGGAAATAGGGTGTTACACTTCTCGCCTAGGGAATATACTCTCTTAACTCCATGGAACATCCCTGAAATCCTTCGTATCGATCTCACTCCAGCTCACCAAGTGAATCTTTCAATCTTGTAAAGCCGAAATTTTTGCTCAGATTCGCTACCATGTCGTTTTGGCTTGCCTATGCAATCTTTCTGCCAAAAAACCCTTGAGACTATAGGACTTGTCTCACATGTGACTCACTTTGTTTGCCTAATAATTATTCCCTGATTGAGAAACTTAGGTCTTTTTCATCTCATTTGCAATTTCTCATCAAAGACCTACAAAATAGAAAGGAAATAGGTAATCGTAGCTTATGTGGCCTAAGGAGTATAAATATATATATATTTTGTAGAATCCAAACTAACCCACTGAAATAGGCACCATGGAGAATCAAACCGAGACCTTGAGAAAATGGCATTTTACACAATTTCTGCTCACCTAGAACTCCTCAACAGGAAGAAGTTGTAGAAAGAAAAAATAGGCCTCTCTAGGAAATGTCTTGAGCCATGATTCATAAAAGGAATGGTTTTAAAACTTGATTATACCTATCATAAATAAGACTCCTTATGAATTGTGGAGAGTAAGAAATCCAAACATTTCATATTTTCATCAATCTGGTTGCACACTTTATATGTTTAACATTAAAAATCACTTAGGCAAGTTTGATTTCAAACTAGAAAATTGTATTTTATTAGGATACTTTCAAATATAATCAATAGACATTGATGGTTGAAGAATCAATTCACATTATATTTGATGACAAAGAATGTCATTCTAAAATCAAATCTTGTTGAAGACATTGGAGATATTTATGTATTAGATGAACAAGTCAACCAATCTTCTAGAGAAGTAACCATCACCCTATAAGAATATGAAGATATAGAAAGTGCAGTGAAAGATAATTACTCTAATCACCAAATTGAGAATAGCCAAAGATGGAAATATAAATCGTCACATCTAGACAAATTGAATATTGGAAACAAGCAAGATCCCTAAAGAATAAGAACATCATTTAGAGATGAATCTATTGTGAGACTAATCTATCTATATAATAAAACCAACACCTATTGATGAAGCATTAACTAATGATGAATAAATTGTGGCTATGCAAGAAGAACTAAACCAATTTAAGAGAAATAAAGTACAGGATTTAGTGTCACAACCAAAAGAAAAGCACCACATTGAAACCAAGCGGGTTGTAATAAACTAGCTGAATGAACAGGAGTTGTAAGAAACAAAGAAAGTTTATTTCCCAAAATCCTTTTCTAAAGATAGATTCAATTTTAAAGTTGCATCCTATGGTAATTTCAATCATTCGTCCGGACAATCCCTCAAAAAAAAAAAAATCATTCGTCCGGACAATGAAAGTTTATTTTTTACGGTAGTCACTCAAAAATCAAAATGATATGAATAGGCTTAAATAAACTTGATATGATTAAAAAAAAATTAAAATAAGTATGTCATTACAATAATGAAAATTACAAAATATAAAACAAAAAATATAAATATATTTCATTACAAACAAATAATTTTTTCAATTGAATTAATTAATTCTAAAATGAAAGAAAATTTAGAAATATTTTTATGCATTTTCATTACACATTTTGAGTAATAAATTGTAAGAAAATAACATCTTATTTATAAAAGTTCTTAAGTCTCTTACACAACTTTTTGGAGCCAAAAAGATTGTTGCACATTTCCTTCCTAATTTTTTTGTTGTTTCTTAATATTTCTAGAAAATGATCGCGTAACAATTATCTTATTTATCAAAAAGTTCTTAAGTCTCTTAGACAACTTTTTGGAGTCAAAAAAGTTGTTGCACATTTCCTACCTAATTTTTTGTTGTTTCTTTATATCTTTAGAAAATGATCGAGTACATCTTATCTTATTTATAAAAGTTCTTAAGTCTTTCAAACAACTTTTTGGAGCCAAAAATGTTGTTGCACATTTCCTTCCTAATTTTTTGTCGTTTCTCCATTTTTTTAGAAAATGATCACGTATCTTATCTTATTTATAAAAGGTCTTAAGTCTCTTAAAATTTATAAAAGTTCTTAAGTCTCTTATACAACTTTTTCGAGCCAAAAAAGTTGTTATGTATTCCTTCCTAATTTTTTGTTGTTTCTTTATATTTTTAAAAAATGATCGCGTATTTTATTTATAAAAGTTCTTAAGTCTCTTAAACAACTTTTTGGAGCCAATAAAGTTGTTGCGCATTTCCTTCCTAATTTTTTTGATTTTTCTTTATATTTTCAGAAAATTACCGCGTATCTTATTTATAAAAGTTCTTAAGTCTCTTAGACAACTTTTTGGAGCCAAAAATGTTGTTACACATTTCCTTCCTAATTTTTTGTCGTTTCTCTTTTTTTATTTTTTTGAAAATGATTACGTATCTTATATCTTATTTATAGAAGTTCTTAAGTCTCTTAGACAACTTTTTGGAGTCAAAAAAGTTGCTGCACATTTCCTTCCTGATTTTTTGTTGTTTCTTTATATTTTGTAGAAAATGATCGCGTGCCTTATCTTATTTATAAAAGTTCTTATGACTTTTAGCCAAATTTTTGGAGTAAAAAATGTTGTTGAAGTCTAAATTACTTCAGGGGTTTTATTATTTGTTTTCTGGAAGCATTATCAATGATTTTTTTCATAACAAGGATTGGACGAAGGGTCAACCCTAATCCCTATCAATGTTTTTTCATAACAAGGATTGTACTAAGGGTCAACCTTAACCCCTTATTTTTTTACATTAGTTTTGGATGTACTTACAAAACACATCTAATAGCTAGCACCAAGATGTATGAGTTTTGTAGATGATGTAGTCTCAATTGGAGAGTCGAGGAAGGAATTGATTGGGATGTTGGAGGTTTGGAGAGAAGTCTTAGAAGCGCAAGACATTCTTTTGAGTAGAAGCAAGACATAGTATATGTAATGTAATTTCAGCAAAAGACGAAGTAGTTTGACCTTAGAGGTGAAAGTTGGAGATCATTTCTTACAAGTTACATAGTTTAAATATCTTAAGTTCATTCCTTCAACAAAAAAAATCAAGGGTTCATAGTACAAAATAACGGAGAAATAAAAGCATATGTAAATCATTGTATTCAAGTTGGATTGTTGAAATGGAGAACAACCTCAGGTATTTTTTGTGATACCAACATGTCGTTTAAGTTGAAGTGAAAAAATACCAGACAGTTGTCAGAACAACAATATTTTATGAAACAAAAGAGTATTGACGGTTAAGAACAAACACGAGAATAAAGTAAGTGTGCGGAGATGGGAATGTTGCGTTGGATGTGTGGTAAAATTAGATGGGATAAGATTAGAAATGGCAACATTGTAGAGATAGTTGGGGTAGAACCTATAGTATAAATGTTGTGGAAAATAGGTTTAGGTGGTTTGGACATGTATAGAGAAAATCAGTAGTTTCTATAGCAAGAAGAGAAGATCAAATAGAGGATAGTCATATTACAAGAGGTATAGGAAGACCTAAAAGAACTATAAGAGAAACTATCAGGAAATATTTATAGATTAATGAGTTGGATCTAAATATGGTTTGTGATAGAACAATATGACATATTTCGATCCATGTAGTCAAGTGAACTTAATGAGTTAATGTTTGGTTGTTGTTGTTGTTGTTGTCGTATTTTGGAAGCATTAACTTATGCTCAACAACAACTATTATTTCATTTCATGATCAACTATCACATTTATTAGTCAATGAGATAATTAACTTCCCGTGCATCGCACGTGTCTAAATACTAGTTAAAAGATAAAAATTGGCTAGGTTATGTTATAGTGATCCCCTCTCTCATTTCTGACCCACTTACTCCAATTCGGTTATTTAGGTGGATCATTAAAGCATCATTGGTTAACTATGCATCTTTTATGCCTCTCTTGCTTATGAGTGATATGAAATGAAAGAAACTTTCGCATTTTCAAGCATAAGGAGCATTCTTTACATCAACAGCTCGATAAAATTAAGCTTCAGACATTTTGGTGGTTAAAAGCGAAAACTCTACTTTTCTCTTTTCATTATCATTCTTGGTGGCTTAAACCAATTATGTGCTTGAGAGCTATAACTTAATTTGTATTTTTATTTCATCGTAGGTTCATTTTTTGACTTTATTAAAGGTTAAATATGTTTTCATTTTTACACAATTATATCAACTTTTTAGTCCCTATAAATATTTTCTTCAACATTAGTCGTCCAAAACATTTACGCCATCAAATTTAATTTTTAGCATTTATTTTGTATCGAGAAACGTAAAAAATCACAGTTAACTTACCATGTGTAAATTTAAAATTATGTTCCACTCGTGTGCCACATGAATCATCAGATTTTTCAAAAAGAAAAGCGAGACCATGAACAGTGAAACGCTATTGCATAGGTCATGAACAGTAACATGTTACAGGGTTTTTTTCGTCCCAGGAAGCTATGGCTATCTCCGATCAGCATCTCACCTCTTCATAATCGCCGGTTATCTATTTCAAGTTGCTTCACAGTTGGATTTTTAACGGATGTTTCTCGATCTAGGTCACTTCTGGGTCGGCACTATCATTTTCGGTTATGGTGTGTGATCGTTTTTTGATTCACGCTTAGTGTTCCTGATTGTTTGCAGCTTTCTGTTTTGTAGTTTTGGTTGATGCTATTTTTATTGTTGGTTATTCAATTCTGGATTTATCTCTCTGGTTTGTCTAGTTTAGTTGCAATGCACAAGTATCCAGTTGTTATAGTTGCGAACTGTTCTTCTATTGGAGTTTCCGTGTTTGTTGTCACTGCTTTGGTCTCAGGTCTGCAAGGTTATCTCAGGTTGTTGCAATGTATGATGCATCTGTTCCTTTTGTTTGTCCTTGGGCTTGCTTGGCCTCTACTTCGCCGAACCCTACTAAGTTTGCTACTTCGGTGTCTACTCGCAGCTTTGCACAAGCGCTCCTCAACAAAGTTGATGTTCCTTTGTCTCATCTACCAAAACCTTGCTTGATAGGTAGCTCTCTTTCAATCAAAATTTCAGAAAATGTTTATCAATCTGGTGTTGCTAATTGCGACAACTATCTTCATGGAAGATTGGTGTTGTCTCGTGGTGATAAACCCTTACCATCTAAAGAGTTGCGCGAGAAAATCTCGCGTATATGGAATCCCTTCGATTAGTGGAAGATGATTCCCATGGGTCGAGGCTTTTTTTGAAATTTTCTTCTCTTGTGCGGAAGATTTGAGAAGTGTGTGGTCAAATGGTATTTGGAACTTGAAACCGGGATTGTTACGTCTTTCTCGTTGGTCTCCAGATTTTCATTCTTCTTCTCAAAAACAAACTCATAGTCAGGTATGGCTGTGTTTTCATTATCTCCCTCTGGAGTATAGGCAACCTATAACTTTATTTGAGATTGTTGGGGCTATTGGTACTCCTATAACGATTGATGAGAACACTAGAAATCATGCATTTGGTCAGTATGCGCGGGTGCTAGTTGATGTTGATTTGGATGGTTTTCTTTCCGACACTTTGTTGGTTGAAAGAGAAAAGTTTTCTTTTGACATTGAGATTGAGTATGAACGACCGCTATACTTTTGTTTCATTGCGATTCTATTGGCCATTCTTCTGATCATCGTAAAAGGCATATTGTCAATAAAGTTGCTGTTGAAAAGGTTACCACCAAAATTGATCCTACAAAAAAATTCAAACATAATTTTGTTTCTAAAATGGATGTCGATCAAGTGCAAGGTTGTAGCAAACCAATGACGTTTGAAGATCCCCTTATTACTGAGATAATAAGGTCTAGAGAGGAAACATCTAGTGTGTTTGTGGGAGATGTTATTCTTTAGAAAGAGCTACTTTCTAGCACTTATGTTGAAACTATTCATGTGCATCCAAAACAAGTAGAGGATGTTCTACCTCTAATATGGCAGTGAAACAAAAAGAGGATCAACAATTTAACAAATATCCTGATTTGCGCATTGTCGATCCATGGAGTGCCACTCTCCCTTCTAGTGTGACTATTTTTGATGAGATATTAAATCCAAACGTTGTTCATGACTTGGAGATTTTGCAACAACATCTTTGGAAAGGAAATGATTCTAGTAATACAGGGCCTCTAGTTTACACTGATGAGGAAGAGAGAGAGAGAGGTGGCGATCAAATATTTAAAGAATCGTTCTGATGCCACGGAAGAGCCCTTCACTGAGGTGGTGTCTAAGGCCACGAAAAAGAAGAAGCATAAAGGTTTTCAGGTTCATAATACTTTTTTTGTCTTGTTATTTTCCTGGTTTGTCTTTTGTCCCGCGCTTGTTTTATCTTTTATCGTTTGAGACGGTTTTGGTCTAGTCCCCCTTCCCTATTGTTCTTGTTTCCTTCTTTTATACATATATATAGGCACTTTTGATTTTGCCCCCTGTAATTTTTTTTTTTAGATACCGTCCTTGTAAAATAAAGATTTTTCAGGATTGCCCCCCGAGCCCTTTGAGTCAGCAGAATCTCTTACGTGGCACCTACGTGACTTTTTCTTTTTCTTTTTTGATTGCCAAGCGTAAAAAATAATTTACACGTCATTAATAATTAAAAAATATGAAAATTAATTTTAAAAAATTAATTAGGAAAAAAAATATTTTTTTGTAAATTTACAAACACAAATTGTAAAAAATCTCAAATTTTTCGAAAAATTATAAAATAATTACGAAAAAGATTCTAAAATATCCAAATATAAATTAAAAAAACTTCAAAAATTATATTATTATCTAATTTTTCTTTTTTTTTGAAAATTAAGTTTCAGATTTCTTTTTTAAATATTCCGAATTTCGTAAAAGATTTCATAAAAATTCACAAATGAAACTGTCGAAAAAAATCTGAAATCTTTTCTAAATTTAAATTTTTAGAAAAAAAAACTGAAATTAAGATTTTGATTTGAATTAAAAAAAATTATATTCAGAATTTAAAAAATTAGAAAATCTTCAAAATTTTATTAAATTTGAATTCTAGAACAATATTTCAAGATATATAAAGTTTAAAAATTTAAACTTTATATTAACAAATCTTCAATATTTTATTAAAAATTTAAATAAAGTCGAATTTTTTTAAGATTATATAATTAGAATTTAAAAACATTTATATCCATTTTTTTTAAAATTAAAATATTTTCCAGATTTTTTATTTCGAAAAAAATCTGAATTTTTTTTAATTTCGTAAAAGATAAGAACTTTTTCTATTTTTCTATATTTCTGAAAAAAATATAAATGTTTTTTATTTTTTGAAAAAAAAATCTGATTTTTTTTTCAATTTAAAAAAATAATTTGAATTCTTTCAGATTTTTTAAAATTTTGAAAATTAATTTTCAGATTTTTTTAAAAAAAGATTTTTGTTTTATAATTTTTTTTAAATATAAATGACGTGTAAACAATTTTTTACGCTTTTTTTTTTGATAAGGCTAGAGCAAAATGGCATCAGACAGAGAGGTTTCCAACTAAGTTGGAACCCTACTCTAATCTTTGTCAAATGCTCATAAATTTTATTGAAAAAAAGGAAAAAAAAAATACATAAAAATTGGGGGGACATAAACATAACCAGTAACACCACCCAAGAGTGAGTCGACCCCAAACGGGTGATACAAAAATAAAAGCAACACACAAGTGTATCAACCTCTAATTAATCCTAAAACTAATTAAAGGTCTTCAATGCGGTGATTGAACCCTCAGTCAACACGGAGGTGGTTCATGTACCATCAGCTCCCTGCAAGAATGGCAGCAAGTTAAACAACTCTTTTGAGCCTCACAGTCCAATCAAACAAAGTGAACGGCGGTTCTTAGTCTGGCGTATGAATTGTCTGCCAACACACAAACAATTCAAGATCCATCAACTACCTGCAAAAACAGCAACAAGTTCTACACGACTCTTTCGAGCCCATGAGTCCAACATCAGACAGATAGAATCATGAGGATTTTAAAACAGTCTGAAATCAATCATGAAAATCGATACAGATATTAAGGCGACAACTGTTCGGAGGAGGCAAACCTTGATCTTGACACCTGTAGATCTCAACAGAACTGGATATTGATCAGAGAGTCAAAATATCAGAACGCCTACCTCGAATTGATAACACACCTTCAATGATCAGAATCATGAAACCAACAACAACTTCCTTTCGAAAACGACAAACTTTAGGGCAAACCGCGGCGGCGCCGACGGTTGTGAGGACTACCCATGTTTGGGTTTTCAACCCCAACAAAAAATAGGTCACGACGAACAGAGTGTCCGACGATCAGAACAGGCGCGATGGTGGTCGAACCACACCAACGCGTTATAGAAACCCATATGCCAGACCACTGGAAAAGAAAAAGCCACGTAAGTGACACATCAGAGATTTTGCTTCAATGAACTTAGGGGGCAATTGTGAAGAATCTTCATTTTACAAGGACGAAATCTAAAATATATTTTACAGGGGGCAAAACCAAAAGTACCCTATATTACAGGGGGTAAATGCCTATTAACCCTATATATATCTAGGGTGTTGCAGTTGGTTCACCATCTGTGTAACGCCCTACTTCTATTAAAGCGATAAAACACGCGAATAAAACATTTATTCAAGAAATAGACGCTACGTCTACGCAAAACAAATCCATATGA
>Ga0315913_1005602_pt1 | contig 15204 bp, 9 predicted proteins | sample MpolsnodulesMG_FD_207736 | JGI IMG/M metagenome (GOLD analysis project Ga0315913, IMG submission 207736) | Medicago polymorpha root nodule microbial communities from Los Angeles, California, United States - small nodules | ecosystem: Host-associated > Plants > Roots > Nodule | place: USA... | reverse complement strand
AACAAGGAAAATAATAGTTCTTTATTCAAGTATTTTATCAAACACATCAAATGCATAGTTATCAAAGGAGTGTTTGAACTTATGTTTGAGTATCAAACACTGCAGCTATTTGCCTCTTTCCTTTTCCTCTGTGTTTGAGAATGAAAAGAGTGACAAATGAGCCAACATATATAAAGAATTTTGTAGGAACTACGTGTAAGTAATGAAATTATGAGGCAGGTGAACTAATTTGTTTGATCTCTGAAGAAATTATGATGAAATAATTTGATTATAGTTTAATGAAGTTGTGAGGTAGTTGATTTGTTAGATTTGTGAATCGTAATTTGCATTCAAACTTTGAAAGGAGATATGAATTCTAATGGGATATAAGTTATGAGGTGGGCGAAAAGCAGCAAAGGGCAAAAAAGAGAAATTGATATGACTTATCGTGCCCGACTCATTTTGACATTGGTGATTAGTGTAGAAAAAAAAGAAATTACAAATGCATCAAATTACATCTTTCCACATAGATAACTATGTTTTTTAAGAAATTGTATGATGAAATGTAATTGAATGCATGTGTAAAACAAATTTCAAAAGGATATAAGAGTAAATTCAAAGAAACGGTTGAAGACATCGTATTTGGCGCTTCGTGGCGCCCGTATATATAGTCCTTGCACTTTGAATTATCGCCATCTTTTCGTATTCGCTCTAACTGTTTCTTTGGATCTCGAATTTTGAGAGATTCAGATTCAGATCTGACCCAGATTCGCGTTATTCACGTTCTCAGAGAACGAACGAAGAACAAAAAAAAAATGGTGACTGTATCACCTCTAGCCAAATACAAACTCGTTTTCTTAGGTGATCAATCCGTTGGTAAAACCAGCATCATCACTCGCTTCATGTATGATAAATTCGACACTACCTATCAGGTTATTCCCCTTTTCATTTCTAATTTATTGTTATTCGAAGGTTTTGTTGATCGATTTTCCGTTTCATTTTTTCAATTTCGATATTAAGATATTGATTTTGTTTATTCTTGTTGATCTCGTATTTCATTATATGTTACATAATATTTGTGTGATTTTGCGAGGATCGTCATGAGATAGAATAGAATAGTAATATTGCTGTTTTGATCATGTAGTTTTGCCTATTTAGTGAATCTTTTATTGTGCATTAAGAACAAGGATGGAATATTTGCGTTATTGATTGCTGATTAATTATTTTCCTGTTGTGTATAGGAAACAAGCTTAATTAGCTTTGCAATGATTTCACAAACGTGTTTAAAATACGTGATTAGGACTTGATTAGGAATTAGGAGGATCAGAGGATATTTTATTCTGCATTGTCTTTGGAGTATTATGAACAGAGGGAATAGATCTAAATTTAAGGTGTAATAATATACGTTGATTTTGATACTGTGCGAAATTGTTTCGATTAGGAATTAAACTAGTTGCTTGTAAACTCCTTCTTGCTTTACACATGTATTGATCATATCTTCAGGATTACTTTAGTGAAGTGCTAGAGTGAGAAGAAGAGCTTTTATTAGCAATTGTAGGAATTATTTCAAGGGATCATATTTATGACATTTTTGCCATTTTTATCGACGAAGCACAAACAAGATACTGGTATTGGATAAGTATCATAACTGATACGGCGATACGTTAAGGATACTTAGTTTGTAATGCTCCTTGTTGTATGTCTGTTACCAACTTATCATGCAAGGTTACTTAAAATAGAAATATCTCTTCTTTGTCATGTTGTTTCGGTTTCAACTTTTGCATTTTCTTTTCCCCCTTTCCTACTGATAGGATCTTGACAAATTTGTTAATCATCTACATTTCAGGCGACAATTGGTATTGACTTTTTGTCAAAAACAATGTACCTTGAAGATCGAACAGTTCGTTTGCAGCTTTGGTATGCAGTATTCTAAAAGTTATAGTAGATTTCACATTGTGACGTAGACGCTATTTTACCCATTTTTGTATATTTTGAATGTAGTCTATTTTAATTCCACAGGGATACTGCAGGGCAAGAAAGATTTAGAAGTCTCATTCCAAGTTATATAAGAGATTCTTCGGTTGCGGTTATTGTATATGATGTTGCCAGTAAGTATTAACTTTTATTGTTCTTCTAAGAAAACAATAGCAATAGCATGATTATTTTTTTAAGTCGTGACATAATTATTCCAAATTATTTGCTAACGTTAAAGATTTTATAGAATGTGAATGCCATGTCCTATCAGAAGAGAGTTTGACCATCCAGCATAGGGTTTTTAGTTATGGATATCCAAGTTGAGAGAAAAACAAAGAAGAATAGTCAAGTTAACATATCTAACCTGAGAATGCAGAAAGTCTATTTATAACTATGGGAAGAGTCGACTTTGTTGTTTCTGGATATACTTACTAAACATATCCAAGAGACAATGTCATTGTGTTCTTCTTTGTGTGGATAATATAGTCCTAGTTGGAGAAGAATTTACTTAGGCTCATGTTGAAAATGTGATTATGAATGATCTTTGTAATCATTACATATAACCTATAGAATAGAGAGACATATGATGTGGAAACCATGTCTCTCTCTATTCTCTTTTCCAACGGCTTCATCATACAAAATGACCGATAGATAGGAGATGCCAACTATAGGATCCAAGTAGGGTGGACAAAATAGAGGAATAATTTGAGTTTGATCCGTGTGATATAAACTACCACTTAAGCTTAAATGAAGATTTTACGGCATAGCCATAAACTTACAAATTACAATGTTGTATGGGACTGAATATTGAGTTGTAAAGAGCCAAAAAGAAAGACGTCTCGGTGTCATAGTGATAAGAATGTTACAATGGATAAGTGGTTTACACAAGATAAGATAGGAACAAAAATACATTTCTTGGAAGATAGCACGTGTGGAGAAGAATTAAAAGCACTGGTTGACTAAATGGAGTATGGTCCAACATAAGGGGGAATTAAGAAAAATTATAGGCCAAACTAACGAGAGATTTAGAGATAAACAAACCTATCTTAACACTTGATCCATGACAGAAATAATGATATCATCTGATCTAGGTACTCCCCAGCTAGTGGAAGCCTGCTTTGCTGTTATTTCTGTTGTGTAAAATTATTTTACACTTTACTGTTATTATTTTAGATTAATTATTATGCATTCTTTAAGATTGATGTTTGCCTTACTGTTATGATAATTATTTATCAGAGAAGCACTGAATGATTAAAAACGTTAGCTCCTCAATCCCTACCTCTCTATGTGTGTTTTCTATTGTACATTATGCTCTGTTTGCTTGTGGAATTGGATTTGCTTAGTTTTTTATATCAAACTATGAGGCATAAATCAAATTACAACCATTAAATTTCTTAGCAAGCTGTTCTGATGCAGATCGGCAATCATTTCTTAACACTAACAAGTGGGTTGAGGAGGTACGTGCAGAACGAGGCAGTGATGTTATTATCGTTTTGGTTGGAAACAAAACTGATCTTGTTGAAAAAAGGTGAGCAGGGAGTCAACCAGTCAGGACATTGAGCATTTTCCTTGATAGTTACATATCAACTGGTTTGCTGACATGACATTTTTTTTTCAGATACTTTTATTTGTACATTAGACACATAGTTTTTATTTAATGTTTCCATACTATGTTTGCTATAATTCTTGTTTAGTTTTTAAAAAAAAATAGCAAGAAAATATTTGTTAGTTTATGTTCTGCGTGAATACTATAATGGTAGGACAGAGTCTCTCTCCTTTTATTGCCTAACAACAGAATTGGTTAAATAATAATTTCATTAAAAGTGTTTGATTATGATTGTTTTGCTAATAAATAGATTAAGTCATACTAAAAATTCGCACTGGTTTACCAAAATTGCCATACCTTGAAGTTGTTATTTCAAAACCATATTTAGAAGGTAAATTTATAGTTCCATGATGATATTGTTGGATATAATATTTCCAGTTAGCTTCGCATGTGATGTTTGTGATTCAACTATTGTGATATCACTATCTAAATCTTTGCTAAAGAATAATGTTTGTTAATACAAAAAGAAATTTGTGAGTGTGTAAGAGTAGCTGATTGTAAGGAAATTATATACTATATTTTTTTCATTCACTTTTCTTCTCGTCATATTTTGTTTTTTTTCCCCTCATATGGCACATATCCGTACAATTCTTCTTATATCAAATGACAATGTTTTTATGTTGCACCTACAATGACGTTATGATGCTTTAATAGGCAAGTCTCTATAGAGGAAGGAGATGCCAAGTCGCGTGAGAGCGGTATCATGTTTATAGAAACCAGTGCAAAAGCAGGATTTAATATCAAGGTGAAATTTGATCAATTCTCCGAGTCACCACATAATTTCATGTATCATGCTTTTGAATTCTGAAGTCTGTCTTCTAAACATATATCAATCTGAGAAACCTTGAATGATTCTCAGCTGCATTTTCATTAAATGTAAAAGTATGTCATCCATGGATTTGAAACTTGTTGTCAATTGCCTTTCTCTTTGACATGTTTGTCTCATTCCATATGTTTTGCTCGAGTCACTTTATCATGTCCATATTAACTCGAGTGATTAAAATGTCGCAGCCTTTATTTCGCAAGATTGCTTCAGCCTTGCCCGGGATGGAATCTCTTTCAACAAAGCAAGATGACATGGTTGATGTAAATTTAAAATCTTCCGTGAATTCATCCAGGACAGAGCAGCAAGGTGGAGGCTGTTCATGCTAAACAGTGTTATTCACAACAAGGCATGAGTCTATTCACTTGACACAATTATTGGCTTGGCAACTAAAATGGAAATATGCACCTAGGCCAAACCCAAACGTACTTTTGCACCAATGCTCTTTAGTTTAGTTTGGTAGGACTTAGATCTTAGCAGTAATGAATTTGATAATTAGTTATTTTATTTTCTTATACAGTTAGTCCCTTTGTGTAAGATTGCAGATAATAAACCGATATAAACATTTACATTGTTTACCAGTTGATAATAAAGCTTCAAACTGGAGCTTTGTCGGAAGCATTTTATCGACCAAGTGTTGTCATGCTTTACTGCATAAACTATGTTTGCATTGAGATTTGAGATTATGTCCAATTTTATTATGCAGAATATTGGTTTTACATAATGAGTTACATGGTTTCATCTCACCGTAATCAAATCTACAGGATGGCAAAAATATTATCAGACCACATCGTTTATACCTTCCTGTACCTGGAGTCAAATTAAAGGTCTTTTTTTTTGGGTATGTTTCCATTCAATGGTCCTAGTCTGACTCTGCTAAATCATTAGATTGCCAGATAATTTAAAATTCATTTAGCTCATATTAAGTTTTTCTTATGATTACGTTCTTCTTTAAGAAAATTGAGTGTGCTAAATTTTTATAAAGAAATGAGTTTCATTAACCAAAATTCTTTATAAATAAAATATTTAGCAACGTGATTAAGTGGATTGTGATACATGAAACAAGTGTTTTGGTGAAAAAATTATTCTTGATACTTTATTAGTATTCTAAAAAATTGAAATAAGAAACACTTTTTACAAAATAAAATAACACTAGACAGAGAGAGTAAATAGCAGAGGGAGCTTTAGGATAAAAGTAATCTACATTTTTGTCACAAGGAGCTCTATTACAATTCAAAAGATACGTTAAAATTAAAAACCATTGAAACTTAGATGTGTACAATTAAACAGGAGGCCAGCGAAGATTGAGCCTTTAACTAAGAACAAACACATCAGCCTTCTGCCTGACCCTCAATGTCAGATATATCAATACCAATGTTCCCAGACTTGACCTGCAGAGTAATTGATCTATTTAGTGAATTGGTCATAAACAACAAATTTCCATTTTCAACAAAATTAAAAAATAGACACCAGAAAAACATGGCAAGAGTTGGTCAGTTCCTTGGGAAAATGACTACGTGCATTATTTTCGACTGCGTGGAATCCACTCAGAATTTGTTACGAGTAATATACTACTAGTTAGCATTCTCAGAGTGGCATCTCTCCTTAACTCCACAGTTCACGAGATATGCAATGCACAACCATACCTCACCCTTTATATTATGAAATGCAAGTTTCAAAACGACAAAACCATATGTATAAATTCACAACACCAACCATTTATCAAGCTTTCTGTTGTCTACATAAAATTACATAAACATAAGAAAAATAGTTTGATGTATTAGGATTTCTATTTTCTTATTGAAGCCCTTCAGTTGTCTACTACATGAATATAGTATAAAATAAGAGCATATATGCTATTCAAAAATTTGTTATAATCATGAAAAAGTAATACTGGTTATAATAGAGTATTAGAGTAAATACTTTACTAGGAAAAAATGGAATATGCGCACAAAATAATAGCCAAACTTTTGGTATTGAAGGACAAGTTTATTGCATGAACTTAATCATTATGCATAAAATTATTATTGAATTATTCTATCATATAATATAGTTGTATTTTTTGCTATTGCTGTTTGTTTAGTTTTCTTGCAAAATTTTCTTCTAATATGAATAATGTAGTTAGGGCAGCACACAGGTTAAGTTAATGTAACCCATTTATGAAATAATAAAGATTTTATGTTATCTCCTGTAAATGTAAAATCTTTTAGCACATGCATCCAATCAAATCTCATCATATAGTAAACTCATATAGACAAACAACTAAGATAAAATGTATAAGGTTGTGTGGATAGCTATGATTTTATGTCAAGCTTTTAGTGTTTAATCTGCTGCAACTTACAATATTGAAAACAGAAGAGCAACTTTTCTGGAATCGAATGAGGTAGAGCGCTTATATCTTCTCCATTTGTTACTCGGCAAATCATGTAACTTTTCAGTGACTGGCTTATCTGTTAATATATAAAATAAGAAAATTAAAAATATATCTGGATCACAAACCTACTGAGTTCTGAACACAAAATTATGAGCACTAATCCAAATAAAAGGAGAGAGCATTTGATAGTTTAATTGTGACAAAATGAATTCTAGATAAAAGGCAAAGAATATCATAATATAGCATGTCAGTGTATGAAGTCTTGTCAATGTGATTAACAATGGAAAACAAAAAGACTACGGTGGACAATTTGAATTTGAATGGAAGATGCACTTGTCTTTTCAAGTTTAAATAAACCATGCATACTACAAGCATTTCATTCGCCTTTTCAATTGCACAAGCAAAAGCCAGAACAAAACCTGCTTATCTTTTACTGTATTGCTTTTGAAATGAAAACAAACCAAAAATCTTAGTTGATTTACAGGACCAGACAGAAATTATCCAACTGGCTAAATACATGCTTTAATTCTTTAAATGACATAGAGCAGGAGTTCAGCTTTCCTCATTACATGAGACTATGAGAAGATAGATCTATTTATGACCCTAATGCGTATACTTATTTTGCCAATCCAGCTGTTTGTATTGGGTGTGGTCAATATTTCTTTCATCTCTAAACTATTCTGATTGCTTACAGAAAATCATTATGCCCCGACTATCTAGTCGGTTCCAGTAAAGAAAACTACATAGGCTTATCTGAAATAAAAATATTAAGATACCCAAGAACAGCAGAATACCTCTTGGGCTGCCAAGGTTCACTAGACTCTGCATAAGTTTTGCCCCTGCTTTTAGACTTGATTCTCTCCACAGTACGCTCTGCAATGTTGTAAAATATCAGCCCTCATATAAGGATAAAGATACACGCATATGTGAGAGGTTAGTATGTTATCCGCAGCCAACAAAATCTGTATCATGTGCATGATATCTTTAAAAACAACAGTGCAGAAGATGACTTTATGAGACTTACCTTTGGTGAGTTCCCAGTTTTAAAACTATCAACTCCCTCATCATAGGATTCAGGAGAAACTGAGTTACCATTCACATTAGGTATATCAACTATGCACTGGGCATAAATATCTTTTCTGTTCATTTGAAAATCAATGCTGTTTTGGCAATTTATATGAGCGTCTAAGCACACTCCGCTTTTAGCTTGATTAGGAACCTCTACAACGCTTAGGAAAGCTAGTGGTGAAGCACTTCTTGCATTTTCACCTTCCTCTGGTGCCATTGAAATACTATAAACATCTTGAGCCTGTAAAAAATGAAAGGGCACCAGTTGCTGAAAAACAAATTTTGAGCTGTTTCCAAAGAATTAAAACGGTTCAAGCATTTAAAATAAGAAAGGCAGTTCAAATAAAAACCACTGAAAAAACATTGAGATTTTTCTTTTTCACAGGAATAACATTTGACTTTATTTATGCCTCTTTTGTCCTTCTTAACAGTTTTGAGAAAAAGGAGCTTTGATGGTTCATATTTCAAGATACCATTTGATCCAAAATAACAAGGTGACGAGCTAACCCAAAACAAAATGGAAATTCAGGTCCAAACGGTTTTTTTTTTCTCCTAAGTTGAATGTAATATGATTGTGTACAAACATTTTTCATCCTCTCCCCTCAATCATATGGTTGTAACCATCAGTAACATAAACTCATCACCAATCATTCATTATCATTCAGCCATACATGATACGCAACTCATCACCATCAGTAACATAAAATCGGCGCTATAGCATAGCAATTTTAGCAAACCACTATTGTTCTGTGATACACGCTTTAGTAAAAAGTGGTTCTAAAATAACAACTGTAGCAGCCCTATAGCACTGTAGCATAACAGAATTTGACAACTATTTTCAGCGATCAACAATTAACAACACCGATGGGGAGAAGAACTAACCTGTGAACCGTGCAATCCTCCTGGAAGTGAAGTTTCTTCAACCAGAATTGGCGGTATATCTACAGTAAAAAAAACAAAAAAAAAAACACACAAAGAAATCAGTTCAAAAAACCGTAAATGTTAAAGTAGTTTCCGCAACCAGCAACATTAAGCGATCTAACTTAACGCAATTAACTAAATTCAATTAAATTACCTAGAGTAAGATTTGCATTAAGATCATCAACACTTGGTTTATTTAACTTCAAACACACAGGTACGTTTCCATTACTCTCTTGAAACTCCTGAATTTGATGTTCTCTCTGCAAAAAAACAGTAAACTCAAAATAAATTTAAAAAATAAAAAAAAAAGAAACAAACTAAATCACAATCAACAAAAACATTATACATTAAACAATGCAACACATGATCAATTAACATAAAATGAAAGTTAGTGGAATAAGAACTTTGAACCTAATAGCGTGATCTAAAATAAACCTTCATATTGTAAACTAAAATCAAGTTGAATTTATAACTGTAAACTAATTAATGAAAAAAAGATAAAAAGAAAATCGTGTGGTTTCAGTTTCAGTTGATCACAATTCACACATGACTCTCGTTGGGATTTATTTTCCAGCTGTTATTTGTTTTTTTTCTTCGTGAAAGTGAAATTTCTCGGCATTACGCATAAACGTCGATTTCTTCATTAAGAACGTGCGTTAGTAAAAGAAAGAGAGAAGAAAAGAACAATGAACAAGTTGAGATTCGGATTCGGTTGAAAGTAGTGAAGTAAAATCAAAATGTGGCTGAGATTGAAATTGAAATTGAAGATTAGAGAGTGAGAAAAAGAAAGAATGTTAGTTACCTGAAAAGAGGAGGAATCGACGGCCATTGTCATGGAGGAGGAATGAATGGCTTCGCACGTGAACGAAAGAGTATTCGGTGGTGGTGGTGATTATTACTTATATTTATAATTATAATTATATTAAAGGAAGAATAAAAATAATAATAAAAGAAAAGAAAAGAAAGATAGTGAAATGTGAGAGAGATGGGAGCGGCGGGATATGAACGTTAGAACATCGGAGAGGAGAAGAGGTGGAAGGTGTTATTTTGTAGTTTAGTTAATAGTATTACTATTACTAACAGTTTATACAAAGTACACCTAAAACCTACCGTTGCTCCTGTCAATGCGACTTCGACTATCACGACAAACCCTTTGCTTCCATCCGTGACCATAATTGCCTTTCCCTTTCACCTATTTTTTTTTTTTTTTTTATAATTGTAATCAATATTTTTTTGGGTTAAATATGTCAACTTTTCGTTTTAATTTCTCTAAAAAAATTCTTCAACTTTTAGTCATAAAAAAAATTCATCTTCACTTTTAGTTTTTACTTTAAAAATAAATTCATATTTTTGAATAAAATTTTACAAAAAAATCATAATATTATAAGAATTTCTCCTAAAAAGATTAGAATTTTTTAACAAAACATGAATTTAGTATGAAATTTTATATTTTTGACGCTTAAAAAATCATATTTAATTTGTGTTTTGTTAAAAAAATTCTAATTTTTTTTGGAAAAAATATTTTATAATATTCTACACATTTATGCATAATTTCGTTAAAAAAATTATATAATTAACTTAAAAATAGGACCAAAAACATATTCAACCATTTTTTATAAATGGACAATCATATTTTTATAAAAAAAAAAAATATGTATTTGCACGTAACCCAAAGTAATAGAGAGATAAAGTAAAAATATAACGTGAGTATAAGAGATAAAATTGTCACAAGAGTTGTTAGAAAATAGTTCTACAAATATCATTTCTCAATCAATTAATGAAAATGTATTATCCTATCATTTCTTAGATTTGCTTAATAACTTATGCATTTGGTATATACTACTGATTAGACACATAGGTTGTTTATAACAGTGATCAGATAATGTACGTTGATTTCATAAGAATAATTCAATTTGTATAAATATTTTATATATAGAGGTTAAGGTCCGAACATTGTATTCATTGTTTATTTATATTAAAGATAAAATTTTAACCACTACTACTTGAAGAAAAAATAAGATATGCTTATCAATATAGTTACCATTAATATTTTTGGATCTATCGAGAAGATACAAGTTTTGCATCTATAGATTTCTGATGCTTAAATCAATAATAAGAGAGCAAAGAGTGAGAGATTTAAATATTAGATTGTGTGTACTTTGCATTTGTGATGAATGAATCCTTTAAAGCTTTAGTTTTCGGGTTGTTGTCTTTTAAACTATGATCGCTAAGGAGACGAAATGACATGCCATCAATATCGAGCTACTTTCACTAGCCACCGGAAACATTGAAGAATAGGAAGGATTCAAGGTGTGTTGACTTGATACTTGATCCAATGTTCCTCTTCGCCCCAATATGTTTATCAGACCTTGTGGGTGTAAACTCAGACTTTTGACAAATCCAAAACATTTTTATTTGAGAAGTGTTATTTGAATAACTATTTTTTTGGATAATTTGTGGGACACCATTAGGTTAAAAATAGAAAGTGTAGTTATTTTAATTAATATGGAAGGAAATGATAAAAAAATTAACATGGAGTATGTGCTATCTTCTGTTCTGGCCGATAGTAAGAACGAGTATAAAAAAAAAAAAAATTGTGATTTGATGATCTATTTCTTTATTACTTTATTTATTAAAACGACATGCCAGAATAAAACAAGATAATTTTATTTTTATATTTCATAAAAGCAAATTATTTTAAGAAGAGACCAAACAGGTAGTTACCTTCCCTGCCAAAATTAATATTATTAAATCTTAGAGGAAAAAGGAATAAATAACTAAAATTACGATTTAGGACTGAGACTTTAAAGACTTGTCTTGGTTGACTACAAAAGGAAAGGGTAAAACCGGTAAAATGGAGTGAAAAACATACATTGTGTTTGTTTTCAGGGAAAGGATGCGATCTAATGCATGTGAGAAAGCAAAAGAGGTTATGAAGAGAAAAAGATGCATTCGGTGCCACGGACAACGAGACAAAAGTCAGTAAAGAAGAGTAGTCACGGGTTTGTTAACTATTCCAGCTTCAATCTCTGTGTGTCCGTGTATCAGATTCTTTGTTGTACCAGACAAACATGGTACTTGTACCAAGATTAAAAAAATGAATCAAAAATAGGTGTTTCCTTGTTGTTTTGTCCCTCAAAAAAGACATTGTTATTTTGTGAAAATATATTTTATATCCGTTTTTTAAATTTTGTGCTAGTTTTACTTATTACTAATAAGAAGATAATAAATTGCCTACATGTTTTAATTTAACCAGTAAAGATATTAAAATTACTAGATTGAATATCATGAACATGGTTTTAAACTCGGACTCTTTTATTTATGTGACTTCTTAATAGTTATTATTATTAATGTATATACTAAAAAAATAGATATATAGTAAAGTTGAAATAAATAATAGAAGTTTTTGAGTCAATATTGGATTGTTGATTTATGTCTTACTTTTGGAAAGGCAACTTTGCTCATTGTTTAACTAAGTTAAGTGTTAAAAGTTTTGAGAAATTAGTGTTTTTAGATACAACTCCTCCGGATTTATCCTCCATGTTGTTTGATGATGTGCTAAGCATCTCTTTTTGTTAAACATTAGTTTTTTCTTTTCTTTTCTCTTTTTTGTTTGTAACAAAAAAAAAACAATTGTGTGCATTTTTTGAAAACAATAAAAATGACAGAAAAATTATTATTTCAAAAAATAAAACCATCTCAAACTAGCATTTCATTTTTCTTATAATAGTAGTTCATTTCAGAAGTTTGTGTCTCATTAGCAAAATAAAATGAAAATATAAATGTTTTCTCAAGGAGCATATGCCTATTGCCTAGAAGTAGGGCATCCCCCGTACATCATATTACAAAACAAGATAAACGGAAGGGGGAAGGAACATCTAGATTGTCACTCAAAATCACCTCGTGCTTGTATGGCTAGGGTATCAGCGTCAGAGTTTGCATCTTTATTAAGAGTGAGATTAGGTCATATTGATTGAAAGGGGTTTGTGATTTTATATGAAATAGATTTTTAAGAGGCTACTAGTTGAGAAAAGATATTTGTATAATTATTTTAGAATAATTTCTTTCTTTCTATTGTTTTTTTCTCACAAGAAGAAGAAAAAATATCACAAAAGTTTTCAAAAAAAGTATAAATATTATTTCTCTAATATGTTATAGCAAAATTTTAAAACTATCATGCTCAAATTTAAAATAAACATGTGATAGATAACATATCACTTTAGACTCTAAAGGTAATTCAGCCTGAACTATTTTTAACTCCAATAGACATGCAATATCAAAACAGACTAAAATTTAAACTTGAGCAAGCAGATGCTATAATTGAGAATGGGCTGAATGGAAGCGGTGTTACACATTCTAGAGTTCAATTTAAAGGATGTTTGTTGTCTACCATAAATTGTTTATATAAAATAAGTTTTGAAGTTTACAAGTTAAAAATTATCTTGTAAAAAAAAAAGTTTAAACTTTTTGTGATAATTTAATAAAACTTAAAGGATGTAATTACGAGACTAACTTTTTTTTTTTTATAAATTGACTATGATAACCCTCTTGCTTGATAGTACTACTTGCGCAGAAGCATATTTTCTTGAGAGTTTTGACAGTGCTATGTTGTTGAAGTTTGAAAACATTTGGTTAAAATTAACTAAGTGGCTAGAAGTTTTGGGATTTTATATTTGGAGGTTTATTACTTGTGTTTACAGATAGAAATAAATAACTTGTTGGTCGAGATCGGCTGACAAACAAATAGGGTCCGTTTGGTGCACATAATATGATATAGACATGATAGGATTAAAAAATGAATATGATAGTGACACGATAGACACTTATCTTTTTATATGTTTGATGCACACATAATAATTAATAGGATATGATTATTTCATTCTATCACGTGTTTGGTGCACATTTGTTTTTGATATGATAAGAAAAATTAACAACCTTGCAGCATATTCATCTCCGTCTATGAAGCCACTGTCATCACCGGCATAAAAATTGTCTAGTGTTGCCGGCATAAAAACAGTTTAGGATACAACAATCCAATCCCCAATTCATATGGAGCAGCCAATTGAAACTGATTGGGAACAAAAAAATTCATATCCTATAAATAAAATTATGTTTGATGATGTTAAATCAATTTGGGAAAAAAATTGAAATAAAAAGTTCCAACAATAATGTGACGCTTCGAGGAATTGAATTGAAATCAAATAAATTGAAAACAAAAAATTGATACCAAAGAGAAGAAAGAGATATGAACGATGAAAGAAAATGGGGAATAACGATGAAAGAAAATGGAATTGATCACTATTTGAGTATGGAACGGTACTGTAACACTCCTAGCATAAAAAATCTGTATCGATTGGGAAGAAAATTGGGAAAGAAAAAAAATACAAAAAAGAAAAGCAGTGGGAGTCAAATGGAGTACAGTGAGAACAGAGGATACACGATTTGATAGTTTAGGCTATCATATCAGGTTGCTAACCCACTAAAATTGAAGGATAAAAATAACAAAGAGTGGGCAGAATATGATTAAAAATTGGTTTAAGTTATCATTTTCTATTGATGCATCAAACAGCGGATTGAATCAGGATATGATAGTGTTATCATATCCTGTCTTCCTATCCTATACACCAAACGGGCTCTTAAGGTTAACAAACTTCTATCATCTAATTATAGGTTAGGCAAATACAAATACAGTCGAATACGAGTTAAATGAGTATTTCTCAAATATTTGTTAAGTGTTAAAAGTTAGTTAAACTTCAGCGGAACATAACAATTGTACAATCCACTCTTGCTCCATATATACGGTGTCTCTAACCAAAGATAGGTACAACAACTTGTTATTTACATGATTTGGATTACCTACCTTTGTTTATGTACCTTTGAGTGGCTTTAGGCAAATTAGCAAGAATTTGGAAAAATATGGTGAGATTTGAAGAGGAAAGATGAGATAGGAAGAAAGGTTTGTGTTTTTCCTCCTCAAAGATAGACAATTATTTTATGATATTAACATCAATTAAATCATCGAGATTATGTTTGGTAACACAGTGGGTATGTCAAATATCATAATGATTCATCGTGATTCTTTAAAAGTTACATTTTGTAGCTTCTATAAAATCAAAGTCATGGTGGGTTGTTGTGATTCTAACGTACCAACTATGAAACAAAACATACACCGAATGTTTTATTCTCCGCTATCTTAATTTTAAGGAGAAAAAGAACATTGCTTTATCAACCCCCTCAAATTCTTTTATGCCCCCTCAATTTCCTATTTTGCCCTCATTTAGAGAATCCGGTATATAACTACCGAACTCGTTAGGGACTTAACTACAGGACGCAAATTTGTGTAGTAACCACCACAATGCTATTTTATGGCCATAACTTTCATTCTATTTTATGTAATTTTGTCTTTGTACGATTCACATATCTTTACTTTTATTTCTATTGCTAATTAATGTTTAGCAA
>Ga0315913_1005599_pt1 | contig 15208 bp, 12 predicted proteins | sample MpolsnodulesMG_FD_207736 | JGI IMG/M metagenome (GOLD analysis project Ga0315913, IMG submission 207736) | Medicago polymorpha root nodule microbial communities from Los Angeles, California, United States - small nodules | ecosystem: Host-associated > Plants > Roots > Nodule | place: USA... | reverse complement strand
CGAAAACGATAAATATAGTTTGTTACAATATAAAAGTGCAAAATATCCATTTCTATATTTATAACTTTAATCAAAATTTCATAAAAACTATTGCTCATAATTTATAATTTATATGCATTAGGCAATAAGTAAGAAGACGGAACAAACACTTGTAAAGAATAAAGAAAATTAGACTTAGGAGAGTTTTGGGGTAGGATCATGAAGTTTTTCTCCAGGTATCATTCACTTGTTTTCTTGGACATCAGACTTCAATTCGAATTCAGTTAAAAACACTAATGTCCAATGTTTAGTTAGAACTTATGATTTTTCTATTGAATCGGTTAGAATATTTTGTATGAGGGCTATGTTTTAGCGTGGATATGGAGTAGGAAAGACTTTTCATCTCTATGGTTATTTGACCATGTTATTGGTCACTCAACAACTGTCATGCACAAAACAAAATAATATAAACACACCCGAGAAAATAAAATATGACAACAAAAATAAAAAAATATTTTGTCCCTATAAAATCTCGGAGATGTGTTAGCAATTAAGAATGCAATTGTAGAGAAAGAACTGGTAAAACAATGTTATATAAAAATATAGTATAAATTTAGAGGTTGCAGAATCATGTATAGAGAAGATATCTCTTGATTCTGTTACCAAGTCAACAAAATGATCAGCTTATTGAAAAGAAAGAAGAATAAAAGGTTTAATTTTCTTTATTTATTTTGTCTTTTATTTTCATATCCCTACACAAATAATGACTATTCTTTTTTCATGTAAAGGGGCATTATCTGTACACAATTTCGAAACATAATTTCCTGAGTTATGTGGAACCCAAATGGTCAGTAAACTCTCCCAACATGTTTTAACAACGCTGCAAGCCCAAGTCTAAATTTAAATTCAGGACCCTAATAAACTAAAAAAAAAAACTTGTGTCTTCTCATCTAAACTCTTGGGTATTTTATTTTATTTTTTAAAACGGCAAATATTATTAAAGTTTAATCAGCACAAGAAACACGAGATCAACTATGAAAATGCGGTAAACAATACTAAAGGAGGTTCGGTATATAAGCGAAAAACTCTTGGCTAAATAATTGATATTCTTGGTACATATGAAAGTACAAAAAATATTTAAAATTAGCAGACTGCAATAAATTTAGAGAATTGAGAAAAAAAATACAAATTTTATTCTTAAATGTAAAACATGAGTTCAATGGGTTCGTTTTAGATTTTTTTTTTTTTTGAAACATTATTTTTTTGGTCAAGGAAACATTTTAGTTCATATAAGGATTGGTTTTTTTAGACGAACATATAATATAAGGATTAATTTGATCCTACTTGATATTGTTAATAACTAAATTAGTATTTTCATTTCTGAGATCACATGGGTTGTGTTTTTGTCGAGACCATTGAGTTATTAGTTATACTCTAAATTACGAAAGACGTGAACTTTTCAATTAACTAGAAGATTAGCTACCCACTCTCTAATATAATTCCTAACACACTTTCTCTTATTAATTAAAAATTCATATCAACCACCAACTTAGTGAGACACAGGTAGTAGATACTTAGGTATTTTTGATCCGGTAAAAAATAAAGAACGTGACAACTTCAATTACACAACATTTGATTTGTAAAAACATGACATAGTAGAGACAAGTGACTTGACAAAAACTGAAATTCTTGTCCCTCCTTAAACTATGTTACAACTTTTTGTTCCACGTACAAGTTGTCTAAAACATCAAAATAGTAATACCATGAAAGTTTGTCATGTATTGTTTTGCATTGTGTTGTGTTGTTCTGTCCAATACTTACTCCTTAGCGAGTATTACTGTTTAGCAGATCAAATGCACCTTTAAACCCCATTAACCATTAGATTTAGGGTTAAATTTTAGGTCGATGCATATGAAAATACATTTATTGAAAAATGTCAATCATTTAAATAAGTCTCATATACCTAGAAGATCGAACTGTTTCCACCTAATTTAGAAGTAAGTCCCACTTATTAGGCGTGACTTCCATACATTTGCATCATCAATATAAATTTCAATCTTAACCCTATCTAATCCACTTTTCGAGATAACAATTTTTAAGTTGTCCGTACAGAGCTTAGAATTCAAAACCCTACCAAGCATGCATGTTTAAGCTCTTTATTTGCTATACTCAGTTAAGCATCCAAACTTAAGAATTCTATGGTAATACTTCCCATAAATACAAAGTAACATGTAATCTAGCACAAGCGCAACAGCAGCAGAAACAACAATCAATAACTCAAAATATACGGTTTAATAGTAGTTCATAAGAATTTAAGGTCATAAGTGAAAATTTTGGATTTTTCAACCCACAGTAGATTACATACCACAAAGGTATATAAAGAAAAAGAAGAGAAAATAAATGATCAAAAATCATAATCTCATATCTAAGCCATCACTTCAAATGCCAAAAAACGAGCCGTGATCGAAATGTTTTCGCTAACCTAGAGTATCCACCATAGTCAGTAATGACCTTCCTCGCCCTAATAGGTTGAGTCATTTTCAAGAAACACCACGAGACGAGACATGCTGACACTACCATTGATCACTGGCAGAGTTGAAGAACATCACTCGAATATAAATATTTCAGAACATATTGCTTGGTATTAGTCTCATCCAAAGTGTTTTTTATTTTCACATATAGATATTAATAAGTAAATAGTTGTAATCAATCCAAGGTAGAGTATCACCTTCAAAGTTCAAACCTTATTTGCTGGTGCAAATACAAATGCAAATACAAATATGGTACATTTTATTAAATTATGTCTATCATTCGAGGTTAAGAAAAGTAACAGAGAACACAAGATTTCCCTCAAGTGAAAGAAAGTCATTATTCACAAGAATAAGAAAATCTAAATAATAGAGTAATAAACAACAACAACAACAACCAAACTAATTAGGCAAACACGCAACAAGTGTTTCAAAACTAAAATAGAACCATAAGCATTTGTTTTTCAACTAAGATAAATATAAAATAATACTGATACACATATTATACTAGGAAACCTAGCTATGTTGAGTACTTGAGAATGAAACTGGACTGTTGGTGTGAAGCCATACCTCATAACCGCCCTCTGCATCAATGCCCTCAATACATGTGAGTTGTTTGGTCTCGACATTGTAGCCAAAATGTGTGACCTTGTCTAGCAACATATTCAATCGAGGACTAGTTACTCGGAAAATGATTTGATCGTTGACCCAAAAACGAAATACCACCGAAGACAAATTATTAAGCTCACGACCACAAGCAGACACATAATCAAAATGTCCCATCTCATGATAAAGAGACCATTCCCCCGAATCAAAATCCAAAATGTAGATTTGATATGCTTCATAACTTTCATCTTTATATGCAATGCAAGAAAGATGATTTCCCATCGATAAAAATATTGGAACTCGATCACCAGGCATTGGCACATTAGGAAGTGGATATTCTCCTACAATAATTTCTCTATCAACATCCATCACAATTATATCATCAATTGTTATCCAGTAAATATCATTGCCTCCACTATAAAGTGGTTGCCATGGAAAAAACCAATCACGAGGAGCTTCTTTTCTAGCTATCTCTTTCCATGAATTATCTATTCCAATTCTTAAAACATAGAAAACATACCAAAAATTACCCGAAATCTCAAGGACATCCAAAAGGAACAACTTGAATTTTGCAGTGTGGGGAACACGTGCTATAGTACATCTAGAGCCAACTACTAAAAGTTGTTGAAATAGGAGTAGGGGGGATTTTAAGGCAGCACTTGAGGATGGGGTTTACAACGAAAAATTGTCCACAATTACTCGAAAGAAACAATAAGCCATCCCAAGTACTAATTATATATCCCAGATTTTCAGGTATTCCGAAATCAAACCTTTCAAATTGGCCGTTCACATCATCATTAAATTTCAAGAAATAAGAACGTCCTTGTTTCATGAGATTTTCAACATACAGACCAAGTTTAGAACGTGGACGACGTTGTTCATAAGCTTCAACAAAACGGGAGCTGTGAATAACAGTAGCCCAAGATTTGCAAACAAACCTTGCAGAGTTAAGCAGGCAACTAAGAGGAACCAAAGTAAATATATAAAGCATCAAAGTCTTCAGGAAGCAACAAATTTGAGATGACTTTGCAGTTTGAGTTTTGGTTCTTATTCTTTTTGTTGGCATGATCATGTGAGTTAGCGTTTGGATCATAGTAACAGTAAATGCAATTGCAATTGTTTAACATCTTGCCTCTTATATATAAATCCATTAGTAATAATTAAGCTTCAATCACTGCATAGAAATAATAATTATACAATAATAAGCAAATCGATTAGTATCATACGATAACGAGAGATGAATAACCTAATAACAATGAAAGAGTTAATGATAATAACTAAAGAAGAGACAGAAGCATCGAGAAAGGGAGCTGCAAGAAACTCATCGCCGTCCGCGCAAGCGTAGGCCTTCCAAGACCTGTCCCTCTCTATTCGCGTCTAGGGTTTTAGGTTTTTTTTTTAAGACAACGGCAACAATGAGTCTTTTTTTTCTTATGTGTGAAATATATATATATATATATACTTACTTGGAGCTCTCAGAAAAGGGTTAGTTTCATCGGGCCGACCCATTGGCCCTCTATATTTTTGTGTGGGCTGGCCCTAAAAAAATGTAAGAAAAAAATGACCCTATTTTTTTGGGTCAGCCCACTGGACTTTTATTTTATATGGGCTGATTTGGGCTAGGTCATTGGGCTTGCGGGTCAGCCTTTTAAGAATACTAAAAAAATTATATAGTTAATTTTTTTTTTAAGGAAAAATTATATAGTTTATAAAATAGTCTTATTATATAAGATTGAATTATTTTATGATGTAAAACTGAATTTTTTCGTCTTCAAGATTACACTTTGTGAGTTATGATAAATAATTTCTACTTTTGCATTGATGTTTTTGTACTATTTATCCCTTATGAATGTTGGTTTAATAGATATTTTATATATCATTTAACTTGCTAAAGAAAATATATATCATTTTACTAAATTTACGAACACGTTGATTTATTTGATGAATAATAATTTATGTGACATGTTTCTATTAAAAAAAAGTGATATGTAGTTCTATTGTTCATTGTATACTTTTTTTATAAAAAATAAATAAAATAATACATTTTGATGGCCTGTCGGGCTATGTAGCCAACTACTAATTGGGTTGGGGTCAATTTTGGTAGCACATGAATCAAGTGGGCCGACCCTCTTTGGTCCATTTTATGAGCTAGCCCGCCGGGTCAATGCAGGCTAGGTCAGGTCGACCCAATTCACAACTCTATATACTCCATTCGGTCTTTTTTATTTTATTATTTTTTAACAGCAAATTTTATTTAAAAACCAGATCCATGTTCAAGACGAACAAAGACTGGTGATTCAGAGACTACAAAATAAAGACGTCGTATATAGGCGGAACACCCAAAAATAAACACCATAAAAGACACTATCACACACAACACCTAGCCATACCCTGCCTTCAACACCCATAAGGACAACACCCACCAAAATAAACATCACCGTCTAAAACGGACTCATTCATGAAATGACCACTGAAAAACGATATCCATAACCACTCATCGTCACTACTCATCCCAAAATGACACCCCTCTAAATGAAACACCTTGTCCTCATCACCAAAGTTGAGCCACTAATCTAAAGATCATTCACCTTTCACCACCTCTCAACCTTTGGTCCACCTAAAGAATACCAAAAAATCTCAAAACCAAACTTGAACCAAAGAACTGACTCCTGATACAATCAAAACCAAAATAACACCCCTCTATCCTTTTTATAGGAAACAAAACCAAAAAACTTCAAAATCAATACAATCATTAATTAATATAATTTTTTGAATATTTTATGAATATACCCTCATAAAAAATTGTGAAACATTAAATACATTCACTAACATTAAAAAGAGAACTATTAAATGAGGGGTAAAAAATTCTTTTAAGTAATAATTACACTTTAAAAGTTGTGACATTTTCTTATAAATATGATGAAATTTTTCTTATAATAAGAACCAGAGGGAGTGTGTGTGTGTGTGTGTGTGTGTATAAGCTTTGCTTTGCTTAATTTAATTTGAGAAATGATATTTGTACATATACTATTTGACAACTTTTGAAACAACCCTCTTTCTCATACTCACATGTGTTTTTATTCTCTCTTTTCTTCTTTCTCTCCATTGTTTTTGTCCAATAAAAAGAGGAGAAAAATAGTTGTCACAAGAGTTGTCCAAAATTGGTTGTACAAATATCACTCCTCATTTAATTTGGTATGATGGTTCCTCTATTTGATTGTCTTTTTTATCTTTGGTTGTTACTTCCTCTTTGGTTGTTCTTCTCTTCGTTGGTTCTATGTTTGACGGTTAGATTTGATTTGGTTTGATTCCTCAGTTTGGTTGCTTCATCTTTGATTGATTACCTATCTCCATTTTGATTCTTCTGATTGGTTTATTCTCTCTCTTTTGATTCTTTTGTTTGATTTCTCCTCTATCTATCCATTCTTCTTTATTTGATTGGTCTTCTCCCTCATAAGGTTCTTTTGTTTGATTGGTCATCTCTTTATTTGGTTCTTCTCTTTGATTGTCTCTTTCCCTATTTGGTTTCTTATGTTCGATTGCTTCTCTCTTTGTTGGTTCATTCAAATTGGTTGTTTCTCTCTGTATTGGTTTCTTATGTTTTGGTTGCTTCTCCCTATTGGTTCTTCTATTTGGTTTGGATTGACTTGGTTTGATTTGGATGTTCTCTCTATTGATTTTTATCTCTTTGACTAGTTGATTGTTGCTTCTCTCTTGGATGGTTCATCGTTTTGGCCGCTGCTCTGCGTTGTTAGTTATGGTATTTAATCAGGCTGATTTGGTGTAGTTCCACTACAAGAATAGTGACCTTTTGCCAGGGATTTTGACAAGGGTTTGAAACCCCTGGAAAATTTGCCAGGCAAAATGCCAAGGAGAACCGCTGGCATACAACACAGGGGTTTGCCCCTCGTTTTTTTTTCAAAAGCTCTGTTAATTTTTAGGCGCCAGATTGAATTTTCAAAAGTTGAAGGAATCTCTGTTGTGTCAGAGAAAACCGACGGAATATACCAGGGACAGCCCCTCGGATGCGCAAAATTCAAACGAATCCTTGTTGTGTTCCAGTTGACTTGACAAGGGCCTGCAAAAGCTGGCCAGTTGCAGGCATGCCAGGGGCAAAACCCCTCGGTTATTGTTTCAAGCCCTGGCTTTTTGCAAGCCGTTTTGTACCTATTGCTCCACCTAGCTATGCTAGGATTTGACCAGCTGTGTGAGGGAAATGTCCCTCGCATAAGCCCTGGTTTTTTTCCCTCCCTGTATAAGAGAAGCACCGGTCTTTTAACAGGTAACAAAACACTTAGAAAATTTTCTTCACTTAAAACACAACACCTTCATCAAACTTCATTTATTTGGTAAAAAATTCTTCATTTGTTATATGTTTTATCATGATATTAATTTTTACTACTTATTAATGTTATTTATTTTCTATGTTATTTGCAGTTGTGTTACTTATCTGCCTCCTGTGGTCAGCTATTGCTCGAACTCTTGCTCTTTTTGGATTGCATTGTATTGCAGATCTTCTATTGTAAAGCTTCAACAAGTTAGTGATTTCTTTTCCTCATAACACTATAACTACTGATATACATGTTGATGATATGTTATAAACATATGCTGACTGTTTGGTATTTTTTTTTTCTTTTTCGAAAATCTAAAAATAAAAATATAATCATGATAATTTTTTTTTTGTTTTTTCATATTATTATGCATGAATGTTGGTTTATTTATTCGAATTTGCAAAATATATCCTTTTTTTTTTTGTGATAAAATGAAATATATGCTTTTTTTTTTCTCTGTGATAAAATGAAATATATGCATGTTGTTTTTATTGTGATAAAATGAAATATATGCATGCTGTTTTTTTTTTTGTGATAAAATGAAATATATGCATGTTGTAGTAGAATGTTAAAAAAAAAAAGGTCAAACACTAAGCTTTATAGTATATTCTGTTTTTTTTTTTTTTATAATAATAAACTGTAATTTTTTTAAAGAAAAATAGGAGCTGTTTCTTAAGACAAATAAGACCAGTTTAATTTTAGGCAAGTGTACATTTCGGTACTCTTTTAAAATTTTTTTTTTTAGGGAATATTTTTTTTAAATTTGTGTATTCAAAAATCTGATATTTTTTAAAAGTAAAATTGTCTGTTAAACTAAATCTGTTATTAAAAAAAAAATTAAAAAAATTTTAAAAACTGGTTTTTATAAATATATTTTAGTTAAGTTAAAACCATATTAAATTTATATTTTTACAAAAAAATCTAATGCTGTTTTTTATAAATTAAAATCTGTTTTTATATATAAATTATAACTATGTTATAATAATTATTTTTTAAATTGAAATATGTTTTAATAAATTAAAAACAGTTTATAAATTAAAACTAATCAAAGCGTAGGAAAATAAAAATACTTCATAAAACAACTTTTATTTCCTGCACGGTTTGTAATATTATTAAGTACAATTTTTATTTCATGCCTATTAATTAGACTTAGTAGTGTTTGTGTGACTAAACTTTATTTATATGCATTTAATTGTGTTTTAAAAAATATTTTTAAATTTTTTAAAAATATATTTTATTAATTAAAATTATTTTTGAACCATTTAATTGTATTTCAAGAACAACTTTTAAAAAAAAATCGATTTTTTAATTAATTTAAATACATTTTATTAATTAAAACTATATTAATTAATAAAAAATTTGTTTTTATAAATAAAACATTTTTTTTAAAAAAATAATATGGACGTTTGCCAGGGGTTAAACCCCTCGCATGTCCCTGATTTTTTTTGCTGATCTGACTTGACTTTCCGTCAGTCAATCAGCGTAGTTAGAGTCTGCAAAGTTGCAGACAAAAGTGAGGGAATATGCCAGGGGTTATGTTAGGGAGAATGCCTGGCAATATACCAGGGGTTTAGCCCCTCGTTTTTTTTCCAAGGGGTGTAACCCCTGGCAAAATGTTTGTGACGAGCGCTTTTGACATTGCTGCCCCTGGCAAATTCCCTCACAAACATCCCTTTTCCCAGGGATTCTGTCCTTTTGACAGGGATTTTGCCCCTGACAAAAGGTAATGTTTCTTGTAGTGGTTCGAAATTAGATTAGGGCTGGTGTTGGGATTTAAGGGACTTTGTTTTAACTTAGTCAATTTTTGATTTAAAGTTTGAGAGGTCTAAGAGGAGTTAAAAGTACTTCTTTAAGGAAAACTAGTTGAGGTAGGGACACTTTCTAGTACCATACCATATTTTGTTAGGAGTAATGTTTTTTCGTAATTGATTAAAGAGTTAAATATGTTTGCCGTCCTTATAAATATTTAAAATTTTGTTTTTCGTTCATACAAAATAAAATCGCCCTTTTTAGTTCCAGTAATATTTTCCTTTAGAATTTCTAGGTATAAAAATGCTGACGGAAAATTTTACGGTGGATAAGTGGATCGACAACAACACTTTCAATGAGCTATTACACGGGCTTTGGGAAAAAGAGTACAAATATGACTTCGAAGAAAAGGAGAAAGATAGTGTTTGCTGATATGACTTGTCACCAACTGAAGCATTTGGAGCTTCAAAACAATGTGTTTTTAGAACAACAATACCAGATATCACAATGTTGGTAGAGAAAATTAAGAACACTTCTTGGAATGGTTCAACAATATTGAAAGGAGTAGTATGAATGCAAATAATCGATCCATTTTTGTATTGTAGGTTGGATAAGTCTTTGTACTCCTTTGCTTATGAAAATAAGCTCTTAAATAGATAAAAATAAGTTACCTCTAATAAGAGATTGTTCAACCTGTCCATTAACGCTAGAAAAAAGAAAAGGTCTTTAAAACCACTCTTGGGAATTCACCCTATAAATAATAATTCCCTCAATAAAGTTCCCATTCATTTGGAACCGAGAGATTACCAGAAAAGGCGTAAACATAAATCCAAAATCTCCACCTAGATGTCATTGAATCCAAAATCTTACACCTATATTCTCAAAGTGAACTTTGAAGATATATGCTAATCAAGAGTATAATAAATAAGTAGTTAAATATCACCAATAATCAAAAAAATAAAGGTAACAAACTAGATTGACCAACCATAGATTTTCTTCACAATTTTGCTTGAAGTCAATCAGACCATTACCCCATTTTGCTTGAAGCCCAATTGACCAACCATAGATTTTCTTCATAATTCAAATTTCTGAAAATGTGGAGCCTTCATGAAACCTGCAAAGAATTATTCAAGAGAGCTGGAATGTTTCAGTGATTGGATGTCCAATGTTTGTCCTAACCAAAAAAACTACAAAACCTCAAAGCTAGATTAAAAGTCTGGAACAAAGATGTTTTTGGCAACATTCATGACCTTGTAAAAAATTGTGAGTCTAACCTGCAAGCTATCCAACACCAAATCCAAAACACTAGCCACACTGATCTGCTTATCCAACAAGAAAACAAAGCTCAAACTGATCTTGACCTAGCGCTGAAAAAAGAGGAACTCTTTTGGTTGGAGAAATCTAAGGTGAGATGGCATTTAGAAGGTGACAGGAACACTGCCTATTTTCACAGAGTCACAAAAATCAGAAATACAACTAAATCTCTTTGATCAAAAATGGGGAACATGCTCTCACAGGTCCAAATCAAATTGCTACTCATGCTATAAATTATTTTAAAAATGTTTTTTGTACTAACACTGTTTTGCAGAATCATGCAATGGTGAAGGAAGCCATACCTGGACTGATAGATGAGAATGTGAATAATCTTTTAACTATGATTCCAACTGTTGATGAAATCAAAAATGCAGTTTTTGCTCTAAACACTGATAGTGCACCGGGGCCAGATGTTTTTGGAGCGACCTTTTATCAGACCTATTGGGATATTGTTAAAGAGGAGGTCATCAATGCAGTTTTGCATTTTTTCAATACAGGTTGGATTCTCCCCAATTACATTGCAAATTTTATGGTTCTTATTCCAAAAACTCCAAATGCAGACACAATGGACCAATTTAGACCAATTGCTATGGCGGATTTTAAATTCAAGATCATTTCCAAGATAATAGCTGACAGGTTACCTCAAGTGATGCCAAAAATCATTTCAGAGGAGCAGAGAGGCTTCATAAAAGGTAGAAACATTAAAGATTGTGTTTGTTGGTGCTCAGGAAGTTTGGTTTTAACGAAACATTTTGTAACTGGATTGAGGCTATCCTTCATTCTGCTACTCTCTCAATTAACATTAATGGCACACAACAAGGCTATTTCAAATGCAATAGGGGAGTGAGGCAAGGTGACCCTTTGTCACCCCTCTTATTTTGCATAGCAGAAGATGTTCTCAGTAGAAGTTTATCCAAACTTGTAGAGCAAGGCATCCTGGAGCAGATGGCTGGAATAAGAAATACTAAGGTACCTTCCCACATCTTGTATGTTGATGATATAATGATTTTCTGTAAAGGAGAGAGATCCTGCGTGGACGCTCTAATTGAGTTGTTCACTAAGTATGCTCAAGAATCTGGCCAAAAGGTGAATCACAACAAATCAACCATTTATTCTGGTTCAATATCTTCTGCAATACTAGATCAACTTATCAATATTATTGGTTTCAATCATGGTACATTACCTTTTACCTATCTGGGAGCTCCAATTTTCAAGGGTAAACTAAAAGCAAGATATCTGCAGCCTATAGCAGACAAGATTAAATCAAAGTTGTCAGCCTGGAAAGCTTCATTGTTGTCCATTGCATGAAGAGTTCAACTAGTGAAGTATGTAGTTCAAAGCATACTCATCCATACTATAGCTGTTTACAATTGGCCAATTTCTCTCCTTAAGGATCTTGATTGTAGCATTAGAAACTTTATTTGGTCTGGAGATATAGTAAAAGAAAGCTTTTAACTGTGGCATGGAAGAAGGTTTGGAAACCTTATGATCAAGGAGGTCTAGGATTAAGATCCATTCTTAATCTTAACTCTGCAGCTAACTTGAAGCTTTGTTGGAACTTATTACATTCTAAGGAAAGTTGGTCCAAACTTCTATCCAGCAGGGTTTTTTAGAAATGGTAAGGTGATTAATTATCATATCTTCTCCTCTATTTGGTCAAGCATAAAGAATGAATATAATGTTTGCATTAATAACTCCTCTTGGCTTCTTGGTAATGGGGATGATATCATTTTCAGGACTGATCCATGGTGTGGGGAATCACTCATCAACACTGTGGTTAGTAGTAGTCTTGACATCAATGCAAAAGTATCTAAGTTTATCATTGCCTCACATTGGGACTTTGATCAAGAATTTGTCAGAGAATTTCCACACTTGCCTCAGCTCATTCAACAAGTAACAATTGCAACTCATCAGAAACAAGATGAACTGGTTTGGAACAATTCAAATACTGGATCCTTAACCTAAAAGGAAGCATATCACTTCAAATCTCATAACCTCCAGCAGTTACATTGGGCAAAAGTTATCTGGCCAGTTCATATCCCTCTTTCTAAGTCTCTATTAATTTGGAGGGTAATGCGTGATAAAATGCCTTGTGATGATAAGCTTAAGGAGAGGGGCTGTTGTTTGGCCTCAATCTGTAATCTATGTGGTAACCATGAGGAATCAACCTTTCATTTATTCTTTCTATGCAGTTACTCAACAAGAATATGGATCTGGTTAGCCTCAATTCTCCAAACCTCTATTCAAATTACCTCTGCTGAGGAAGTGTGGAACCTCTGCAATAGAGGCTGGTTAGCCCACTGCCAGCTGACAGTCAAAGCTGCTATTATCTTTACCATCAATGCCATATGGTATTCCAGGAATGTTGTCAGGTTCAAACAAAAAAAAAATCATCCCTTGGAGGTCTGCTATTTCCACCATCATTTCGGGAGTTTCTATTTCTGTTGGAAACTCAAAGCTTCACGCAAGTACTTCAATGCATGAATTTTCTATTTTGAAGGCCCTAAATTGTAAGATTAATCCACCAAGATCCAGCATTGTAAAAGAAGTTCTCTGGAATCCCCCAATTTTACATTGGGTAAAAGCAAATTGTGATGGAGCAGATGCTTCTAGTGCCACTTCATGTGGTGGTATCTTTAGAAATTCAAATGGTCAATTTCTAGGTTGCTTTGCTGAGAGATTGAATGCAGGAAACTCCATAATAGCCAAACTGTGTGGAATAATGAGAGCTTTGGAGCTTGCTAAACAAAGAAACTATACTCACCTTTGGCTGGAAACTGACTCAAGAATAGCTGTGTTAGCCTTCAAGTCTACAGATATTGTTCCTTGGCAGATAAGAAACAGATGGTTTAATTGCTTGGATTACACTTCTAGCATTTCTTTCATTGTGTCACATGTTTATAGAGAAGGGAATGTTTGTGCTGATAGATTGTCAAACATAAGTTTATCCCTAAACTCTTTTCAATATTTATATATTTTGCCTAGAGAAGTGAGAGAAGCATATGTTCAAAATAGACTAGGACTACCTAGTTTTAGAATTACTTCTGTTTGAGAAGGTTTGGCTTGACCCCCTTCTCTTTTTTTATCAATTTTCTTTTAATATATTTTGGGTGAGTGTGTTCCTTACACCTCACCAGTTTAAAAAAAAAAAAAAAGTTAACAAACTAACAGTAATAATTATTGAAATCTAACAACATACAAACATTAATCAATTTTGATGACATGAAAGTTCATCAACCTTGAAACAAATAGGTGTTCAAAAGCATAAACTTTATTAAATATTGATCAAGATTGATGGCAAAACCATACTATCACATCTCAATCATTAAAGCAACAAAACCAAATTATAAGAAAACAACTTCATGGAAAGTTCCGAGATGGCGCAGCAGGTTGAAGTAGTTGCGCAAGTGGTAGCTTGCGAATATATTTTCTAACCCAAACACTTTTTCCATTAATGGAGAATTTCATTCTTGGATTATAGTCAAGGAAATGATCAACCATATCTAAAGCCTCACGACGAACTACAAGACGAGCATACATTGACTGCTCTGGTGAATTCGCTTCTTGCATGATTAGGTTGTCAATGATATTTCCAAATTTCCTGAGAAAATAAAAAAACAAGTAAAGAAAAATTAGGAAAAAATCCACGCAATAATGAATAGGACAAAAATACAAACATGAAACACAGAGAGTCAACTTTTTTGAGATGTGATAATGATTATTAATTAAACAAGTAAAATATCAATGTGTATTGTTATTGTGATAAATAAATTTCAAAAAAGTCATAGTTACAATGTCAATAGACAATAGTCTATAAGCATTAAGCATAATGTATAATTTATGTTCCTTTGTATGTCAAAAGAAAAAATCAACGAAGAAAAAACCAATCGTTACATAATTATTTTTGAAGAAAATCGTTACATAATTTTATTATCAAGCAAATAATGTAATTCTTCCACAAAAATTGGTTGTATGATATTTTACTTGTGTCATGTTTTAAATATGCAACTTTAAAATAAAAAGTTAGTTCAAGCGATTCTTTTTAAATTTAGATAACACTAAAATATTTTTGGTTTCTCTTGAAAAAAAAATTATATTTAATAATAATAACTAACTTATCAAATGAAGGTCCTTCTAATATAGATTTCTTTAAAAAAAGTTCAAAGGTGTACTCTTTACTTTTACATGCAACTAGATTGTTGACCCGTACGTCGCACGGGTTTATTGTTAAGGGATTGACATACAAATAATAAAATGCAATATATAATTAGTAACGGTGAAAAAAAGAACATATGATAATCCATAGTAGACAATTAAATTGATGATGCTTTTTGTTCCATAATTATTAATACAATTAAATTGATGATGATATTATTAGTTAAAAATAATGACCACCAGTAAAATAAATGACTACTTATTTAACAAAATAAAAAACCACCAAGTACTGTTGCAGAATCACTTTCCCCTTCCTCTATATGCAATCCGATCCAAGGAAAGGTGATTCTCACCTCAAAATTCATTCACAATTGCACAACTTTACTTGCAAAGAAAGAAATAATAAAAGTATGCATAGGAAATAAAGGCTAACAGCATAATAAGGTTTTGAACGAAACAAAATTCAAATTAAGTTCAAAAAACATGACATTACACGACACAGTCTGAATCCTTAGATAATAGACCAAGAAATTGCGACAAAACTAA
>Ga0315913_1005598_pt1 | contig 15208 bp, 7 predicted proteins | sample MpolsnodulesMG_FD_207736 | JGI IMG/M metagenome (GOLD analysis project Ga0315913, IMG submission 207736) | Medicago polymorpha root nodule microbial communities from Los Angeles, California, United States - small nodules | ecosystem: Host-associated > Plants > Roots > Nodule | place: USA... | reverse complement strand
TTCATTATGGTGGCGTGATATTCATGCTTTGTTTAGGAAGGAGTGGTTTAGCGATCATGTTAGTTAGATGGTTGGTAACGGGAAGAAAACTTTTCTTGGTCGGATGCTTGGATTGGTGGGGAGGAGTTTAGTGTCAGGTTCAACAGGTTATATGATTTATCAATGCTTAGGGGGGAGTCAGTGTTTGGCATGTGTCAGTTAGGTTGGGGGTGGATGGTGAAGTGTGGAGGTGGAGGCAAAGGTTGTTTGCGTGGGAGGAGGAGATGATGGGGGACCTAATATTATTGCTTCAGAGTGTTATTTTGTAGGTTGATAAGGATGATAGATGGCTTTGGACATTGGAATCCTCTCATGTTTTCACTGTTCGAAGCGCTTATAATTTCCTCTTTGTTCAACCTCCTTTAGATTCTCTGGTGGATGTTTCATCTATGTGGCATAAGGATGTCCCTTTGAAGGTTGTGTTCTTTGCTTGGCAGGTGTTCCGAGATAGGTTGCCTACTATAGACAAACTGCATCGTTGTGGGGTTATTGATCAGGCATCTAGGACGTGCGTCTCTAGGTGTGGCTCGATGGAATCTTCAAATCATTTATTCTTACAATGTAATTTTTTTGGGTTTGTCTGGCATTTAATCTATAGATGGCTAGGCTTTTCAGCGGCTGTCCCGTTTTATGTGCCGGATTATTTTAATCAACTCAGTTATAGTGGTGGTATCGCAAAGGTGCGCCGCTCAATTCTTCAAGTCATTTGGTTTGCTATGGTTTGGAAAATTTGGAAGGAAAGAAATAACAGGTTGTTTAACGTCAAGGAATGCTCGGTTATTCAGGTGGTAGATAAGATTAAGTCTCTTGCTTTTACGTGGTTAAAGGCGAAGTTTACTTCTCTTCCCTTCAATTACCATGTGTGGTGGTTTAGTCCATTTACCATATTGGGCATCGACTAAGAGTTTTTTCTTTTCATGTTTTATCTCTTGTACAGGTTTTTTTTGTAATTATTGTTTGACTTTGGTGTCATTTCCTCAATACATCTTGTGCTAGGAAGGACTCTTTTGGTTTGGTAATATATTTCATTTTAACCTCTTCAATTTTTTTTTTACAACGGTGGTGTGTATCTTATTTTCTCATAGCATTTTCTATTTTATCGAGACCAACTTATATTTAACTCTAAATAAAGTAAAAAATATTAACTTTTTTTTAATATTTAATATTTTTTTAAAAATTATTAACTTTAATGCATTGTCAATATAATATTTTTTTTATAGAGACAATCAATCGCAAATTATCATCTGTCCAACGTTTAAGTTATATATGATTAAAATTTATTGTTAAGAATCTAATAATCGATGAGCACGTGTAGATATTTTTGGTTTTTTTTTGGTAGAGGATATTTTTGGTTGTACATCTAATAAATCTAGACAATTGAATTATTCTAATGATGTGTTTTTTTATCAACCGGTGATCAATTTAATTAAACTTTCACCTTAGAATCTCACCTTATATACAATATAGATTAAACTTTAAATCAAATTTTCTCTCAAATTATCCATGTACTCTCATATTTCTCCGTTTCAATAAAAATGCAAAATTTAATTGTGGAGTATCAGGGGTTCTAACCCCAACCACTACATATAATATGTAATATCTTTACCAACTGAGTTAAGCTCACGGAGATTCCTTAAATAATATTAACTAACAAAAATACAGAATACTATAATCACGACAAAACCGTCAATTACCTAAAGTAATTAGCATTAAAAAGCTAACGATCAGAACCAAAAATGATAATATGATATCACAAAAAAGATAGAAACAAAAATGAAAATAACATAAAAAGTCATTAATGATTTCAGATACGATGATAATATTTGCACGTAATTACTAATTAAATACATCATTCTTATTATATATTCCCTAAAAAAATTATTCTTATTATATAATATCCTTTTTAGATAAAAATAAAATAGTCCAGATATATGGTTCTTTATGTAATCTATAAAAGTAGTGCAAAATAGTTGGTACACGCTCTTCAAAAGTAAAAAAGTGAGCTTCCCTAAAATAAAATAAAAAGTAAAAAAGAGAGCTGCTAAATAAATAGACCATATGACAGAAGAAGAGTATAACGGAAAGAGATAACTTCGTATAACATGATAAACTAATGTTTAAAAGTAAATGCTAACTTATGCCCACAAATTTAAATTTTGACTGAAAGAAAATGTCATATTTAATGACCCATAATGTTTTGACTTTTTTTTTGAGAGAAATGTTTTGACTTTTGAATATGATTAGAATGAAACATATTGTGATAAATTATTAAATTATTTTAAACAATTAAATGAAATTTTATTGATTTTTATGATTAATTATATTTTAATTTAACATTTAAAATATAAAATGAATCTCTCACTTCAAAATAATAATTAATAACTTCAATTCAATTATTTTTTGCTAATCAATTCAATTTTTTAATATCCAAATATCTTTACCCAAAATTTCATGATGGTTGAGTAAAAAAAATAAAAAATAAAATCTAATGTGGTGGTTACATATAACCCCTCTCATTTATGATTTGCAATTCTCATGATTTTCTCACATTAAACCCCTTTTTTTCCTCTTCTCTCTAACACTGCTTTGTATCTTAGGGAATGTTGTAGAAAACCATGAAATCATCTATTAGGCCATTTGATCACAAGTTTCACAACTATGGCAAAAAGGAAAGCTGTGCCAACCTATTGATCAAAGGGTTACCTTTTGTTTTGACATCTCTATTCATAGCCACCATTTTAACTTTCTTCTTCCTTTATTCTCCAAATCCTTTGACCCTTTTGCCTAATCAAACCCATGATGGATTCATTGAAAATCACTCCCAAAAAGAAGAACATGAACATGCCAATGATTTCATTCAACATCATTCCCAAAACCTAAACCTAAATCAAGAACATGAAGATCAACATGTCAATATATCAACACCTTCACCATCCAAACCACATAAGGGTACGTTCCAAAAATGATCACATTCATATGTTGGTTTGATTTTGTTAATCCTCAATTTCTTTGATATGTTTGCATCAATTTATCATTAAACTAAATTTGCATATTTTTTTGTTGAGATTGATTAAATTATGTTAATTGACCAAGCCAAATTCTAGCTCAAAATATTAAGGAGAAAAAATAGGTTGGGCATTGTATTATCATTGCGAATTATTGACAGTTTCTGTCTCTTTTTTTTTGTTACGTCACATCACTCAAACCACGTAAATATGTGTGTATTCTTCTTTCGATTTCTCCAATAATTTATGTTATAATGTTTTGTTTAATTTTTTTTTAGAGAAGAAAACATGTGACTTATTTAAGGGTCATTGGATAAGAGGTTTAAGAGGGTCATCTTATTATACAAATTCAAGTTGCCCTACAATTCCAGATAGCAAAAATTGTTTCAAGCATGGAAGAATGGACAATGATTTTCTCAATTGGAAATGGAAACCTGAACAATGTGAACTTCCAATGTTTGATCCTAAAATTTTCCTCAACATTGTTCGTGGCAAGAAAATGGCTTTCATTGGTGATTCTGTGGCTAGGAACCATATGGATTCTCTCCTTTGCCTATTGTCACAGGTAAGTTTGTTATGTTTATTTTTTCTTTTACACGTTGCACATTCACATTCACGTAATATACACATTTTTTTGGCTTTTGAGGTGTTGAAAATTCTTTGCTTGAATTATAAGGGGAATGTGATTCTTGTAAATAAAATTGGAGGCTTGAATGTGATGCCACATGATGCCTTGGCACTTTCTTGTAGTTGCAATTCAGTTTCACATTTTGTCCTAAGTTGTAATTTAGTTCTTCACATTTTGTTACATATTGACCAAAGAAAAGAAAAAAGAATTAAAAGCATTCTCCTTGAATGAGACGTTATTTTAGAACTAACATGCAAAGTCAAAAGCTAAAGTTCGGGCAAAGAGTAAGGGATAGTTCACCTATTCATTGACTTTTTCCAAATACTCATGGGGAAATAAATTATTTTGTTCTCACCCATTAATAGGTTGATTAGTTGTCAAAAGGGCATTTTTGTTTGTGTATAAGACCATTCACAGCAGAGTACCTCACATTGGGTGCTTAAGTGAGTCCTATATGTCCACATCACCAATTTTACGTTAATACTTAATAAACATCAATTTTTTTCAACCCAGCACCGCAAATATATTCAAATCAATGGTGAGTGCTTCATCTATTTAACACCACATTAAGTAGGTACCCCCATTGTGGAGTATAACATATGGGTGCTTATGGAGGAGGGTGGCTATGGAAGCACCCTCTCTCTCTTCATTTTTCATGGGTTCCATTTAATAAATCTTAGTAAAATGAATAAATTTTGTTAAAAATGTAATGATATAGAGTTATTTGTGGGACCTATTTAATAATAATTTCTTTTGAGGTGTTGGGTTGAAGAAAATTGGTGCTTATTAAGTATTACCGTAAAATTGGTAAAATTGGTGATGGTCTGTTGTAGATGGTCTAAGGATCTATTTGCGAGATCAGAGGGAATAAGATGACTTTGGAGGGAGGGGATTCTTGTGAGACCCAAATGACCGTTAAACTCTATAAAGCGTGTTGAATTTTTATAAAGCGTAAATAGAAGCGTGTTGAATTTTTTTATTTTGTTTTTAATCTAGTGGTAGTATTTGTTTAATTTAATCTCCAATTTTTTAATAAAATAAATGAGCAGATAATCTAGATGTGTTGCCTATAGCATCGTAAACAAATCATAATTCGTCAAATTTCGTTAAAAAGCGCCCGTACCATTTAGCACCTCTCATTGTAGAAAATCGTAAATAGAAGCTTATAATTAATATGTTTTTTATGATGTCACAAATGCGATGTTTATTTGAGAATATGATTATGTAGCATCGTCTAGGCTATCACTTGGCATCTAAGTTTTATCATAATATACATCAATTTATATCATATAATCAATTATTAAATTTGATAAATTCTCACTTAAAAATTCATTTAATGTACCTTCAAGTCTATAAGTAAGCTTTTCAACCAAATAATAGTCTATCTATATATATATATAAGATTCTAATAGTATCTTCATAATATTATTCTTATTGTCATATTTAATTCAATAGGTCAACAATCCCATGTTTAGGCTTCATGATTGAGATCTGATTCTTTTTTGTTGTATACCATAAAGTTAAGTCAATCATAACTAACATGATATTAATCATTGACATTCCATGGCTTCTTAATTTTCTCCATTTTTCTCCTCATGCCAAGTGTTTGGTTTCTATTTGACAAGAAAACGAACTAGAGTTACCCCATGTGACAATGAATATTAACTTTGTTTCATGTCTTAGTCCCTTGATGGCAATGAACTCCTAATGGTGTTTTAATTTTGAATTTGAATTATACTAGAAGCATCTAATTGTATATCCCATGAATATGAAGGTTTTACTCCGGACAAAACTCGGGTACAATGTTATAGACTCGACTAAGTAATCACATTTGAGGTGCATCAGACATTAAATATCCGTACAATCAGTTGAAATTCAATTTTTGGTTCACCATATTGTGAGAGTTTAACCCCTTCTGCTAGACCCAATTCTTAAATGCAATCATTTTATAATTATAATTATTGCTATGTTTAAGTCACTCATGAATCAAAACATAAACTTAATTTTGTACTCAATTTTTTTTACTCAATGTCACAATTTCCTATGAAATTTTGCAGGAGGAAACTCCAAAGGATATACACAAGGACTCAGAAGATAAGTTCAGAACATATTATTTCCCTAAGTATGACTTCACTCTAATGATACTATGGAGCAGATTCCTAATTGTAGGTGAAGAGAGAATTGTAAATGGAACAGATACAGGCATTTTCGACCTGCATTTCGACAAAGTCGATGAAGATTGGGCTAGAGTAATACCTGAATTGGACTATGCAATAGTTTCAGGTGGACATTGGTTTTTCAGATTAATGTACCTTCATCAAGGTGGAAAATTACTAGGTTGTGTTTACTGCAGTGAAAAAAATGTCATAAACCGTGACAGTGATTTTACACTAAGGTTAGCATTTGAAGCAACATTGAATTACATTAATAATTGCAAGGAATGTAGAAAAGGAAAATTGTTAACAATTTTGAGGACATTTGCACCAGCACATTTTGAAGGTGGAATATGGAACACTGGAGGGTATTGTAATAGGACAAGTCCTATAAACAACGGAGAAGTTGATTTAAATAGATTTGAATGGAATTTAAGGAATGTTCAAATGGAAGAGTTTATGAAGGTTAAAAATAATAATAAAGGGAACATTAGGTTTGAGATTATGGATGTTACAAATGCAATGATGATGAGACCAGATGGACATCCTGGTCAACATTGGGGAAATAAATGGATGAAAGGTTATAATGATTGTACTCATTGGTGTTTGCCTGGTGCTATTGATGTCTGGAGTGAGTTGTTATTGGCTGTTCTTCAAAGGGAAGGTGATCAAGATATGATGATGAGTTTTGGATTAGAGTAATCATCATATACAAAAAGATGATTAGTTATTATATGATATAGTTAAGTTAAAGGGAAATACTAGCAATTTATATGAGCATATACATTTTTTTTTGTTAGGACATGAGAATAATATTCTTGTTTTGTTTTAATTAGTTCATTGATTTGTGGTTTTAATTTTTAGTTCATTTTTTATTCATCTTGTTTTATTTTGGTGTTATTCCTCCCATTTTCTACAAAAAGAGATCATAGTAATTTTGAGTTTGACTCTGATATAAGTAAAATCGGACAAAAAATCATTTTATTTAAAAAATCGAACTCATGTTAATTCTATAGGTTTCATTATGATGTGTTTGATACGCTAAAAAGTAAGTATTTAACAAAACAATACAAAACACTACAACATAAGATAGAACAATACATGACAAACTTTTACGGTATTGACCAATATTTTACCTTATATGATGTATGGTGGACAAAACGTTATTTTAATATTTTAGACAACTTGTACTTGAGACAAAAAATTATGTTGTGGTTTAGTCAGAGTAAAATTTCTAGTTTTTGTCTTATCCTTTACTCACAGTTTATCCAATCTTTAAAACAATTTTACAGTCAAACACACTAAAGCTAAATTGTTATATCTTTTGTTTTTTTAGCAAATTAAACAAACCCTTAATATGTATCAATTGAGAGCTTAACTCACTGGATATAGTTTATGCAGTCCATTATGGCAATTCACTTTTAAGTAGTTCATATACATTTTACTTTGATGGCGCAACCCTAAAAAACTCAATTGAATTTCATCTTGCATTTGCTTAATTTTGTTCAGCTACTGCTTTTTATGTCAACAAATTAGTTCTTTAATCCTAACTAATCTTATGAACGGGTTGCCTAATTTATAATCCATTTTTCACTTTGGCATCCGCAACCACGCACTTTAAAGGTGAATCCAATAAGAACTTCATTAGAAATTTGGATTTCTCTTTGTTTAGTTTTTAGGGAGTGCGATCAGTAGTACCTTTGGGATTTGTAAACTTTTCACACTTGCGGTTGAAACTAGTTGGACATTTAAATAAAAGTTAGGCTTAAGTGGTTTTGGCCTTTTTTATCGGTGTTTTTTTGGTGGATAAGATGTTGTGCCGTGGTGGATGCTGATTGATCTTAAGAATAAGAGTTTTTTGGATGTGACTCGGTTTTGGTGATGAGGACTGTTGTTTCTTTTACAAGGGTGATCTTTTGGGGTGAGTAGTGGCGATGGGTGTTATGAATGTCGTTTTTCCCAGTGGTTAGCAGCTTTAGGTGGGGATGTTTATTTTAGTGGGTGTTGTCCTTATGAGTGTTGATCGCAGGGGAGTCTTTGTAGGTGTTTGTTTTCGGGTGTTCTGCCTATATACAATGTCTTTTGTTTGTACTTCCTATAACACCGGTCTCTGATCGTCTTGTGCAGGGATCAGGTTTTTAATAAAATTTTGTTGATTCAAAAAAAAAAAGAGTTAGGCTAACAAGGGTCATAAAAAGATTGTTTAAGGAAATCATGAAAGAAAATTATATCTTAGAAATATAGATCAAAGACTTGTCATAGGCCTAAATACACACTTTTTCTATACAAAAATTTCTTTTGACTTTTTAAACAATTCTTTGAGAATACTTGTTAACATTTTCCTTTAAATAAACTTTCAAAGTTTGATCTATAAATAAAAAGATATGTCAATGAGAGGTCTCAAGTTCGAGTTCCATTAGTATGTAATTACCTCTATAAATGCTATTAGTAAATATTCTTTTAACTTGAATGAGCCCTGTTAGTATTCTTTTACTTCTTTAAGTGATGCTGCAATTCTTAACAGCGGGTTTATTACTACAGTCCCTTGGTAACGTATATGTGGTATGAGAGGTGGCTTCATAAATGCAGGTTGTGTGTAATATACTTCCTTTTGTTCATATATGTGATATAATCTCCAAATTTGTGATGCAAATCAATCTGTCATTTGGAATTTCAATATTTTAGCTACTCAAATTCCTACAGACATTAAACTTGAAATGCAAAGTATTATTTTGAATAATACTTATGCGGACCTTCTTATTTGGGAAGCTGATATTGGAGGCACTTACTCTACCAAAAGTGCTTATATGTGACTTTTGGATATGGATGATAATAGACTATCACATGACACTAATTGGTTCTGGATTTGGAAGTTACAAGTTGTTGAGAATATGAGGCTTTTTTGTTTGGTTGAATATGCATGGCAAATTACCGAATGACTCCATTAGATTCAACAATCACATGGCTAATGACGCCTCTTGTCCAAGATGTGGGGTGGTTGAGGAGACAATTATGCACACTCTGAGGGATTGTTCGAAACCATCTAGAATCTGGTATTTGTTGCATTTTTCTAGTAAACAACTTTCACATGTTTGATTGTTATGAGTGGATTAAACATTTTGCTTATGAGAATGATGAGAAACTCATGATATTTTGCTAGTTCATTTGTAGAACTCGCAATGAAGAACTTTTTTCTGACACCATCAAATTGAAAAGTTTTGAATCTCATTAACACGCAACATGAAGCTACTCTTAGGTACTTTGGTTATGTCAACACCCATAACGAACCAAGTTTGGTAGCTTGGAAACCTCTAGTAAGTAGTTGTTAAATTAAATGTTGATGATAGTTCTCTTGGTGATCTGGGTCTCTATGGGTTCTGAGGTTTAATTAGAGACACTAATGGTAATTGGTTATTAGGTTTCTCTAGCAGTTGTGGTATTACTACCAATATGAATGCAGAGCTGCAAGCTATTTTTCACGGTCTTCAGAGGGCATGAAATAATGGCTTTCAACATGTTGAATATGACTCAAATTGCCAATGAAATTTGGCTTTGATTAACGATTGAGTTCCGATAACCCACCTTGATGCACCTGTTATTAACCTCATTAAGATGTTTTTTGAGGGAAGGTAATAGTTGTGCAAATTGGTTAAAGATATACGAAGCAAGATTGGAGGGTGAGACGATCGTTTGAAGGTAATGTCCAACTCCTCTTATTGCTGAGTCTACGGGGACAACCTTCCTTCAAGTTTAGCTTCTTCTTTTTTCTTTTGTTTTTTTTGTCTTTTCCTTTCCCATACATTAATTTTTTTTTTTAGTTTTAATCCCCTTATTTTCATCATTTTGTGAAATTAGTCCCCTATTTTAAAATTCAACAATATTGATCTCTCTATCAACTATTTTGTCTTAAATATTGTGATATGATATGTTTTAAATGAAGTTTTCAAGATAATTTTTGTTACAATTTCATCGATGTTGATCTTTTTCATCTTCAAATCATATTCTACGACATTTAAAATTTATCACATCATATTTGTATAGTTTAAAAATACGATGGAGGGACCAAGACTATTGAATTTTAAAATAGGAGAACCAATTCTATAAAATAATGAAAATAAAGAGACCAAGACTAAGACTGCAATTAATCCTATTTTTTTACTAACTTTTAATGGGGTGTTACATAAGATAATTTATGTAGATTATAGTTTAAAATTAAAGTTTATAATTTCTTAGTGTGTTAATTTATCTTATCAGTCATAAGTCACTAGATTGTCATAGCCTTATTACATTTTCTTACCTTTCCCTTTCACTTCTACTCACTCCAGATTTCACAACCAGAACCAACTACCACCACTCTCCGATCCCAATGTCTTCATCCCCAGAAGGCTACGCAATCGAACTCTACATGGATCCAGCTCTCGAAAACCAAGTTCTCAAATCCTGGAACGTCCTCGCTCGCCGTCAAATCAGCACCTCCTTAATCACCACCGCATCCCGTCCTCACATCACTCTCTTCTCCACCACCTCTCTCCTCGATCCTCTCAAACTCGAACCCCTCCTCAAAACCCTAACAACAACAACCTCCCCTTTCCCTCTCTCCTTCTCCTCAATCTCCTCCTTCTCTAACGACAACAACACTCTCTTTCTCTCTCCTACTCCTTCTCTCGCTCTTCTCAATTTTCACTCGAATTTGATTGATTCAATTGTTAAGGAAAATGTTGTTGATGTTGGTGATGAGTTTTGTGTTGGGAATTGGATTCCGTCTTGTGAAGTTGCGAAAAATGTTAGTAAAGGGAGAATGACGGAGGCGTTTTCGATTTTGAGAGAGATTAAATTGCCTGTTAATGGTTATGCTGTTGATGTTGCTCTTGTTAGCTTTAATCCTGTTCAAGAAGTTTTCTCCTTTGTGCTTGGTAATCATGGTAATAATAATGTTGTAGACAATTGATTGTTTTTTGAATAATTCAATCTCATGTATGTTATATTATATCATAGTTTGTTGTAATAAGAATTCTTGTTGTTGTTGTTGTTGATTATGATAATTTAGTTATTATTGGAACTTTATTGGAGGAATTGTTTATGAATTATATGATTATTAGTTTTGGAAAGTTAGAAGGTGGATTATAAACTATGAAGCGTAGACACTTGATATGACATTGACACATAGTTTTCGATAGTAATTTAAGAATTGTTGTGATGATGATGATGATAATTTAGTTATTATTGGATTGGAACTTTTTTGGAGGAATTGTTTATGAATTATGTAGATTAGTGTTGGAAATCAGACTATGAGATGAAGACAACTGACTGCAGACACCTGACACGACACTGACGTTGATATTGGTAATAATTTAAGAGTTTTTGTTGTTGTGATTGATGGTAATTGAGTTGTTCTTGAATTGGAACTAGTTTAGGAGGAATTGTCAATGATTTATGATTATTAGTTTTGAAAATTTGGAGGTTTGATTATTAACTATTAAGCACAGATATAGGATATGACACTGGCATTGACACATAGATATTGGTAATAATTTAAGGGGAGAGGATCCTCTCCCTATAAGATAATGAAAGTGATTGAATGTAACCACCATGCATGGTGCTGTATACTGACAGGTGCTGGACACTGAACAGTGAACACAGGTTCAATCTGAAGTGTCGGTGGTACATGGATTATTAGGCAATATTGTGTGGATATTGGTATCATCTAAACTCGAACCCATCCTGAAAACCCTAACCGCCAATTATTTGTTGTTTATGAAGTATGTTGATTAGTTTTGGAAAGTTGGAAACTGGATTATTAGCTTTGAAGCACAAATATAGGATACAACATCGGTACTTACATGTAGATAATGGTAGTAATTTAAGAAAATGAAAATGATTAATTTCATGTGTTGGTGTTGTGTTGGACACCAGACATGCTTTCAATTCAAAGTGTCGGTGCTACATAGATCACAAGGCAATGTTGTGTGGATATTTGTTTTGTGTGGCTCTTTTACATGTAATTCAACTTCTTTTATAGAGCCCTGAGGTAGTTTTTGTTTCTTTGACTCTTTTAGTTATTTTTGAACTGAAACATTTTTTGGAGGAATTACTTTTGAATTATGATGATTAGTTTTGGAATGTTTGAGGGTGGATTATAAACTATAAGTGTAGACACCTGACATGATGTTAACATTGACATTGGTAATAATTTAAGAACTTTGGTTGTTGTTGTTGATGGTAATTGAATTATTCTTGAATTGATGTTGATTGACACTGACACATGTTGGACAACTGGCATGCTTTCAATTCAATGTGTCGCTGGTACATAGATTATAAGGCAATGTTGTGTGGAGATATGTTGTTGATGATGCTGACTTAGTTAATCTAAAATGGGACCTTTTTTTGGAGGAATTATTTACGAATTATGATTAGTTTTGGAAAGTTGGAGTTTGGATTATAAGCTATGAAACATAGATACCAGACACTAATAGTTTAAGAAAATGAAAGTGATCGAAGGTAGTGTTGTCAAATAGAGTTATAGCCTAGCAGAATTTGAACAAATCTCTATTATTCTGAGATACACTCAATATTTAGTATAAACTGTTGTCAAATTGAAGCTAAGATATGGCGGCGCAAGTGTTGTCAAATAACAGTTATAGCGGCGGTATAGCGCTATAGGGTGCCGGCACTTGAACAAACCGCGATTGTTATGCAATTCACTATTTAGTGCAAAGTGTTTACAAATAGAGGCTATAGTGGTGCTATACCGCTATAAAATTTGACCAAACTTCTATTTTTCGCTTTATGCAATTGACAACACCGGTTGGATGCAACCACATGTGTGAGTGTTTTGTCGATGTTTGATAGTGACATGTGTTTGACACCAAGCACGCTTTCAATTTGAATTGCCGGGCTACATAGATTATAAGACAATGTTGTGTGGAAATTTTTTGTCTTGTACGGCTCTTATAGAAGTAATTCAACTTCTTTTCATGTAAAATGTTCTAATCAATGTTTGTAATTGTAGTTGACAACTGCAGTTGTGATTGTATTTTTCTGTTAGTTTCTGCTAGATTAAGGGTGATCACCACTGTGATTTAAAACTTTGGTTCTAAATTCCTAGTGGGCATAGTCTTATCATGTGGTTACTTTATGAGAAGTTGGGAAACTGTTCTCTATTAAGGCTTGGTTTGGATTAGCTTTTGCATTACAGAAGTTTCTCAATTGAAACAAGTTTACGACTATTCACTTGTGAAAATTTTCTCACTGAAATACGAAAGCTAATTTCATCTAATATGGGAAGAATCTTTTGACTTTTGTTTTTACACAAGTGTATTTTGAACTATTTATCCAAACTATCTCTAAATATGATACCTGTTGTTATTTTGACTCCTGACCCTTTGTTGCCATTGTAGTTTCAAGTTTCTGTCTCCTGCTATAAACATTTGAGCTGTAGTAACACATATGTTTTTGTTTAATTCATGTTACCGTATTGTGATCCTAGCTGTTGCTGTTTTCGCTATTTGTCATTGGCATTGAAGCTGCCTTAGTTGGCTTGCTGTAGTTTTCAGAGTATCTATCTACCGCTATAAACATTTGAGCTACAGTATTGCATAGTGTTTTCGTTTAATTCATGTTACCGTATTCTGATCCTAGCCTAGATATTAGTGGTGAGAGTCATGATGCAATTGAAGGGATAATTGTCTGTAAACCTAGATTATTGCTTATGCATATCTGTTTTGTTACTTCGTATTTGTCGGATGTTAGAAAACATGGTAACAGATTTTGATTTTCAAATGACGTTTAACAAAGAGATCAAAATGGTTGTGAAACATGAATGAATCTAACAACATGGTCAATGTAACTTTTGTTGTTTTGTTTATTCTATACTTCCTAGCCAGTTATAAATGGTATTGGATTGGTTTTTCTGTAAAGTATTTCAATCTGAAACATGTTTACGGCTTTTCCTTGTACTTGTGATTCATTAAAGGAAGCCAAGTTTTAAAAGTTTGATGAAAAAATTTATGCTTTTTCTTTCTATTTGTTGTCAAATTATTACATCTTCGTGATTTTAACTTTTTTGGCTTGATAACTGAGTGTGAATCCGAAAGTTGCATTTGATTAGCTAAAAAAATAAGGGTTTGGACAATCTGGGAGGCAAAGGACCGGATAAATCTGAAATTTTTGCTCATCACTAAACCACAACACAATTTTTACTTGCTAATAAAAGTTGTTTAAAATACCAATATAAGTTAAATATCATCCATTATAATAGGAAGAATTTACGAAAACTGGAACAATAGGCTAACAAGAGCACTACACTTGTGCCCCCCAAATTAATCCCATCTCTGCACACCAGTACCGCAAAACCAAAACAAAGGACCAGCAGCCAAATAACAACAACACGATCATCCCCCAAAAACTCAGCAAAAACCATCACAGCAGCGAGGACTAAAACCTCCCACGCACCTGCAAATTCCACATTGCCGCGCTGATAGCCAGAATAAAATGCTATGACAGCCCCCCAAACCACCAAAGTTACCTCCTCTAGCACCTTCGAATTATCTTAAAAGTCAATTTTTCGGGTGTCAATACCATTCGTAATACAAACACGTTGGGGTTTTAACTCTATTCAAACTTCAACGCCAAGATAACACTTTGATTTAACAGGAACAATATTGCTCAAAACTTCATTAATACAATGTAACATTACAAATGAGGTCGAGCTTATGGAAATCAGAAACTAGATTTACTAGTATGGAATCATATCCATTTCATGGAAATACAAAGTACTGAAATAAAAGGGAAAAGTACTAAAACACAAAGGAATAAAATGAGGTGGAAGCTTACACAAGGAGAGGATGCAAAAACACTCATCAACCCTCTAATCATTGGTTCTTCCAGATGAGTTGCCACACTCATTTCATTATTCCTATCCTTAGTTTTATTCATTACTATAGGATTATTTTGAAATACACAAATACAACAACTTAACACAAATGCAAGAGAGTGCTAGCAACAAGTCTCTAACACACCGTTTTCAACACACAATCTTTAATTGGTTAAAATTTAAATAGGTCATATTAAATCATGTAGGCTCCACATTGATTTAACGAGACTCATTTTAATTTTCAGAAACTAAAGAGTCTGCATTGAAAAAAGTGTGTTGCTAGCGTATTTCATATTGCTTAATCAAGCTGATTAACTAGGAATACGAAGATAAAGTGGAATTGGATTGTGTTTGTTTGGGGGTGCATCCCAAACAGAGAAAGCATGTCATACCCCGAATTTTGACCAGTTAAAATTTTTCATTCGTATTTTAAAAGTTTTATTTGTATTTTAATAACCAGGATCGTTGCTTTATTTTTACGCATATTTTTATTCGTGTTGAAGTATTTAAA
>Ga0315913_1005597_pt1 | contig 15208 bp, 9 predicted proteins | sample MpolsnodulesMG_FD_207736 | JGI IMG/M metagenome (GOLD analysis project Ga0315913, IMG submission 207736) | Medicago polymorpha root nodule microbial communities from Los Angeles, California, United States - small nodules | ecosystem: Host-associated > Plants > Roots > Nodule | place: USA... | reverse complement strand
CGTCAACAAATCCTAGCGCCTCAAGGTCAAAAGTCACATTTCCAAGCAAGATCCACATACACATTGCTCTTCCCATTTCCCCCTGTTCTTAAGGCTTCCTTAAAAAATGCCTATCTAAAAAAAGCCCATCACCTTTGTTTTCTACAGTCTGCTATGCATCAATCTCCCATAAATTTATTGCCAAAAAAACTCCAATGTTTCTTAAAATCTTCATATTTTCCGGTACTTCGTTTAAAAAGGAAATCTTATGCTAAAACCCCTGTAGCTTTTGGTTGATTACTTGATTCTATTCATTTAACATCTAGCTTCGGTAAGTGGATGTCGACCATGGATTCATTTGATATAACTTGCTTGTCCTTCTCTGAATAGAAAGACATTTCACTTTTAGAAGTAGAAAATGACACTTCGGAAATTCAAAACTGCCTCATAAATTAAAATCCTACATATAGATTGTAATACTCAGGCCATTACATATTGAGTAGGTCTTTTGGTGTATTTGGTGGTGGTTCTTCAGTCAATGCCCATTGCTTGGAGCATTTTATCTTCATAGGCTTTGGCAAGGAGTGTTTTTTTTTTATGGCAGCATGCTACTATAAAATGTTATCATTTAAAGTTTCTAATTAAAACTGAATATTAGGATATTTTAGGGGAAACATCTATCCGTAGACTTACTATGGATAAATTTGTTCCCATGGCTTCACATTGTTGTTCCATGGAATTTTTCTAGAGAACTCCACTCATAATAGCTACGGAGCAGAGGATGTTCAATATCCCTTTCCTGAACAAATTATCACCCTTTCATAAAAAAACGGACAAGGACAGAAACCCGTGGTATGGCATAAGATGACCATGGAATCCACTTTCTACTTATGCTTAGGATTGTATGATTGTGTTTGCTGAGTGTATAGCATATTAGTTTGCAATAGCTACAGCTAGCTTTGTTTTTGTAATTATACCAAAATGAACATGTTAACAGATTAGCTCAATACTAACATATCATCTGTTTCGTGAGGTTGAAAGCAATGCTTCTTATTCTTCTAATCACCGTGGATTATCAATGCAGTAAAACAAAAACAAAAAAACTTGTAGCATATAAAGGTAAAAGACTCACATAAATTGTGAAAATAACTGCAACAGCCATTATGGATACCCCCCAATGGTCAGAAAATTCATCCAATAGTTTTCTGGCAACAAAGACACAGAAAACTGCGACAGGAGCAACAATGAGTAAAATTGTAAGCCCCAATGATCTCACATCTGGTCCAAATATGAACCTTCCCTGAAGAAAAAATTTCTGCAAGAAAAAGGTGAAAGCAACAAATAAGAATCTCCATATTTATGATAGACCAGAATCACCTATAATCCAAAACATAACAGAGATGGCAAATAAAGACATAACAGTGAGTAAAGAAGTGTTTTTTTAATACTGAAGATTCTCTACAGTTTCAAAAAACTGTAGAAAACACTGAAGATTCTCTACAGTTTCAAAAAACTGTAGAAAACTTTGATCCTTTCCCATCATGTCCAAACTCCAAAGCAAGTATAGCTTTCAAACTATTTCATTAAGAGTTAAAAGCAACACAACATAACAGAAAAGGCACCTTCAAATATATGAATCATAATAAATCAATTCCTTGGCTAAGAAATATCAAATACCCATCCATTTTCTTTGTAAACATTATTTCTCTTAATCAATACATAACTCCTTTCGAAATGGTAACACCCCTAACATATGTTATGTGCACAATTCCTATGTAACATTGACACTTCTGATTGAATTGTCTGGTGTCAGACTCGTTCGAGAGTGACACCGACACGAGACATTTTATTTAGATTGAATTATGTCATTTTCTCAAATTTTATCAGTACGTGTCAGTGTGTCTGTGTTTGTCCTTCATAGCACAATACTGGTATAAAGTAAAAATACTCTCTCAGTTACACACACACAAGTTCAACAAAAGGAAAGCTACTTAAAATTAAAAAGCATGACAAATAATTGCAAAAAAAAAAAGGTGAGAATTTTCTGGGAGCTAAATTAAATCAAACTCAATAATCAATTAATAAAAGTAAAAGGGTGAAACAAAAAACCAAATGACAAAAAAAAAACGAAATCCAAAATGAGAACTAACATTGCTTCCTTTCCATGCTTGATAAACCCGCAAACCATCGGATCCTGAACCCGGATCAGATCGTTGCGGCGGAGGCACCACGTACATACCGCTCAGAGTTCAAAAACCCTCAAAAATTCAAAGATTCAGCACCCAAAATAGCTCAAAAAGTTGAAAATAAAGGTGAAAACTTGAAGACTCTCTAAGGTTGAGAATTGAGAGCCATGGGTGAATTCGGTGACCCTTTTGAGCAAAGTTTCCGGCGAAGTTGATGGGTTGCGCCGGAGAGGCGACAAAGCATGAGGGGTTGGTCGGGACAGAACAGAAGGTGCTACTGCAGTAATAATAATGTAGTAATGTGACTCTCTATATCTAAAGAGTTTTTCTTTTTCCTTTTTTTTCTCTCTTTGTGGTGACTACTGATTGGTATGTGTGTGTGAGAGCTGGTTTTGTACTTTTGTTTGTGTGGAAAAGGCAATTGCAATTTGTAAGGGATTTCCTTCACAATAGTTTTGTGTGGTATTTTATTTTGGACAATTGCATTTTAATTTTTTTTTAAATTATATATTTTTTCAAATTGATAAAGTATATTGATACATTCGTCAAAAACGATAAAGTATATTGATATAATATAAATCTAAAGTCGGTTAAAATGATGAATTTGTGAATCAACTCACCGCATCCATGTTAATGGTATAGAACAAAAAAGTACATATGCCTACAAACATGATTATATTCAAGTTTTTGAAATATTCTTATCTTTATATCTGCAATGTTGACGATATTAAAATTATTGATTGGATCTGCATTTGATTAAAATTAATCTTTCAATCTGAATCAAATAAACAACGCACTAAGATGAAAAAAAATAAAAAAACACATCGCACAAATACGAGAAATCAAAACAAAAAATGTCGTGCTGAGACAACGAAATCATAAAAACAAATGAAAGAAGCCAAAAATATGTGAATGTCACTTATTACAAAAACACATTGCAGAAATTTTGAGATATAAAATCTTTATAGTTTTAGAAATTTGATTTTATGTAAGTAAATTGTGTTATTGTATCCTTTATATATCTTTTTCACATAAATATCCTTTATATATCTAAGAATTATAATAATATATCTTCCAAATTCATTTTACAAATTCGAAGAATCTAATCTCACATGAATTGACTCCACTTATCTTTTGATATTTTAAAAAATTTTACCCTTAAATGTTACTGTATTTAAATAATATAAAAAATTGTTTTGTAAATATAATGTATTCTAGAATGTTATTAGACCATCTACAATTGGTCAATTCTCTATTTAGCACCATGTTGAATGGACGCCAGCATGTTTCCGTGAGCATAACTCAGTTGGTAAGGACAATGCATTGTTATATGCATGCGGGGATCATGGTTCGAACCCTGGATATCTCATTCATTCACATTAAAAGGTGAATTCTGACCACTAGACTACTAAAAAAAAAAAAAAAAAAAAAAACTCCGCTATTATACCACTAACATCTTATATGCCCATAAAATGGTGTATCTAGTCTATACTATAGATCAAATGCATTAACTGTTCAATGACTTTTAGAAAGAGTTTTTTGTTTATAATATTGACCGGAACGAGCACTCATTGAAATTTGTGACGTTTTCTTATAAATAAGACCAAAATAATTTTTGAAATTTATTTAATTGATACTCAATAGAAGAAAGAAAAAATGGATATCAATTAGTGATCATCTCTCTCCCACAAATGAATCACACAATTAAAATATGAAAGAATATAGGTAAAAGTTGATCCCATAATTGAAATGTAATGATGTAAAGTTGTTAATGTAAATAATTTAGTGGGTATTTTTTAGAGGTGTTGGTTTGAATAATTGAGTTCTTAATAAGTACATTAATTAAAAAAATTATAAGCAAATGTACACGTGGCATTCATTTAAATTTTTTTTTTTATTTACTATCATTGTGGAGCTCTTAATAATATGTATGTCGATTTATCATAATAATAATACATACATACATCGGATTAATTATTTGAATATGCTAATATGAATTAGATCTTTAAATAGATTAATATGTTACATAAAACTTTGTAAAATGTCGGATTTAGACTTAAAAATAGTCCTATGACATGATACAAATTAAGACTAGGCATTGAATTCTCTGAAGATGTCAAATTTAAACCTTGTAAAATTTAACTAAGTCAAGTGTATTTTCATCCCGCCTATCCAAGAGGTATCAACCCGTTTAAGAAAAACAAATGTCCCGCCATAGATTCAAAGATTAATCCAAAAGCAAGTCAAAAAGACTTCAACCATAAAGATATCTCAGAGCGTTGGTGAAATGTCGAAAACTCGTACTCCCTTCAGTCCTTGTTATAAGAAACAATTGATTTTTTAGGTTCATTATGTAAATGATGTATTTAGTCTATATTTATTACGAGATGCATTAATTATTCAATGAACCTAAAAAAATCAATTGTTTTTTATAATAAGGACCGGATGAAATATCACATTTGGTTAGAAAAGAAAATGATTTATTTTAGAAAGGTATATTTTTCTTTCTCAAAGTTATAAAACAGAGAATGAGATACAATCAATGTAAGTAAGGACTCTCATGCAGATCTTTGTGAAAGATTTGAGATGAACATTGAGTGGCTCTTTCTACTTTATACTCCAACTAAGTTAGATCGCCATCGTTTAACTAAACTGTCCCTCGTCACTGTTCTCAATGATCTAGTCTCATTTTCTATCAATACCAATGAAAATGAAATTTCATTTAGGTAACCTATAGGCGTTTCTTATTTTGCCATTTTTAGAACAGAAAAAGAAAATAAGCATGATTGCATAGGCATGACTAGCTAAGAAGAAGAGCAACATAAAAAGAAAAAAAGAGAATTATCTTGCATTCAACTACTACTATTCATTTTTAGGAAATGCTAATGAATGTTCTTAAAACAATTGTTAAGAAAATAAATTTAGAAATTTAATATTGAAAAATTGGTGTAGTCAACAAATCAACTTTTTGAAAATGCAAAAAATGTTATTTCCAATTTATAATTTTCTTCCTTAAAAACATTGACCTTTTATTTTTTATAATAGTAACCATTTTTGTTTTTCAAATGTAGTATCCATAATTAGAGATATTTTAATTTTTTGGCCGAATTTTTTATTTTTATTCTTTATAATTAACTTTGTATATCAAATTATACTTATGAAGTTTTATAAAAGAGCAAATGGTCACTTTAGTCTCTGACTCTGCACCTCGCTGTCATATAGGTCCCTGACTCAGAATTAAATACAAAGAAGTCCCAGACTCTGCACTTCCGTTATCACTTTAGTCTCTGGCGTTAAATAATTATGTTAAGTGTGTCACAGGGACTAAAGTGAAAGTAAAAAATGGTCAACTTAGTCTCTGAATCAAAAATCAATATCCCCAACTTAAATCTCAAATCCCTAAATGTCATCCCTAAAAAAAATATACACTAATACGTGACTTTTTTCTCTTGTAAAAAAAAAAGTGACTTTTTTCTAAACATTGTAGATTTTTTTTTTCTTCAGTTGTATAGAATATTGTATGTTATATAAACTGTATTGAAAGTTTTATGCATTTTTTGTATGCTTAATGGTAAAACTTTGTCCACAGTGTTAAACAACAATTGTGTCAAAAAATAAAATTATGTTGATATTATTAATCTTAATTTTTTTATTTTAAATAAAAGAACTATATTTAACCAAAAACAAAATAAAAATGTTATATTAATATTGTCAAATAAGATAATAAATTATGGATTTGAGATTTTCAATTTAAGGGATTTAGGGATGACATTTAGGGATTTAAGATTTATGGATTTGAGATTCAAGTTGGGGATATTGATTTTTGGTTTAGGGACTAAAGTGACAATTTTCTACTTTCACTTTAGTCCATGTGACACACTTAACAGAATTATTTAACGTCAGAGACTAAAGTGATAACGGAAATGCAGAGTCAGGGACTTCTTTGTATTTATTTCTGAGTCAGGGACATATGTGACAATGAGGTGCAGAGTCAGGGACTAAAGTGACAATTTGCTCTTCATAAAATAACACTTTAATTTGAAGGTAAAACCATTAGAAGTAGTGGATGTGTTCATGGTTCAATTTAAATTGAACGAACCAATTAATCAGAGACAAACATGAGCCTATTTTTTTGAGAGATGGTGTCTGAATCGACCGCCAACACGGACAAGATTCACGTATCAACAACCCCTGCGACAAATCATATCAGCTCTTTCGAACCCAAGAAACCTCGGACACCGGTGGTTTGTATCCATCCATAAATACATGTTAACATATTGGCTGCAACATAACATTGGTAGCATAAAAAAAATAAAATCGTGATGCTTGCATTAAGGCTGTGTCGTCACCATTGGTACAAACTGTTTTAATTTATTTTTTAAAAATAAATGGTTTTTATTATCAAAATTATTTTTGGTATATTTTATTATCAAAATTTGGATTAATGTTTTTGTTTTATTAACTTTCGACCCGGATAAATTTCCCCCTATGTATACTTTATTTAATTATTTCTGACATCCTTTATTTAAATATACCGAAGTGTCATCCTTATTAAATTTTCCCCTATGAATGGTTTAGAGAGAGACAGGAACAAAGGCATCAAAGACACTGAAGCCAAAGGCACCGAAGTGCTACCCATGTTCGTAATGCTTATCAAATTTGTGCAGAATACATTTGAACATGTTATGCATGTGATAGATGATTGGAAGCTTGCACAAGAATTGTGTCGAACCACAAGAACAACAACTATCGTTGTTCCACCAGAACCAGAGAATATCCACAACGCACGATGGCAGTGACCCGCCCGAAGTTGACTTAAGTGTAATCTTGATGCATCTTTCTCATCTGCCGATAATAAGGTTGGTATCAGCATGTTTATTTGTGATGTTGAAGGGTGCTTTGTGTTAGCAAAAGTCACATGGTTTTCTGCATTATGTTCGGTTGATGTCGGTGAAGCGTTAGGATTCTCTCGAGCGTTGTAGTGGTGGCTGATTTGGGTTTCGATAACACATATTTTTCTCTTGATTCGAAGATTTTCATCAATGTTTTTAGAGTAATAAATTACACTGTCATCCCCTCAAAGATGCTTGAATTATACTCTCCTCCCCTCTTATTTAAACCATATAAGAAAATATTTCACTCTCCTCCCTTGAGAAAGCTTGAATTGCATTCCCTCCCCTCTTATGTTAAAATTTACGCTTTACTCCCTCAATAATTTTTTTATTTATAATAATCTAGCAAAAAAAATCTAACACACTTCGAAGAAAAATAATATTGTGGGTCCAATTTAATATAATCAAATTTTGAATACATATTTTTCACTATTTTTATTCACAATTTCAGTAACATATAGTTTTAAACCCTATTATAAAATATGAAACAACCTAAAATAAAATTAAAATATGTGAAAAAATGACTAAAGTCGATTAAGTATGGTTATTTAAAAGTAATTTTTTTACTCCAAATTATAAAATTAATATCAAAATATTTAAATTTAATTATCATTGACATTTAAATTATAATGAAACAAATTTATTTATTTTAAAATGGTGATTTAAAATATAAAAATATTTATGTTAAAATAGATTAAAGTATAGTGCATATTTAATTATTAAAGGATGAGTTGTAATTCAAGCATCTTATAAGGAATGGAGTATAAATTTTACTTGTCAAGGGAGGTGAATGTATATTTTAACATAAGAAAAGATGAAAGTGTAATTCAAGTTTCTCTTAGGGGAGGAGAGTGTAATTTGCTCATGCTTTTAATGGTGAAAACAATAATAACAACGAGTTTGATAGTATCAGTCACCATTGTAGACAGTTATTCAATATATCTTTTAACGATTTTAAGGTTGAGTTTAGCCAGAGACAAACAAATGATGGGGTCGTTGATGAATCAGCACAACCCCATTAGAAGTTAGCTTCCAACTATTTATTGATGTACCGTCTTATATTAATATTTTATTATCCAAATGAAATAAGATGAATGTTTTTTCCTAAAAGAAATAAGCTTGAATCACCTTTAAAAAAAAAGCTTGAATTAGTCAAGAAAAATAAGCTTGAAGTACACAAAAGAGGCGAAAAAATCTTGCAAAATTTCTATTTCCTAAAAACATAATGTCCGCAAAAGAAGCAAAGTCAAATTGAACCCATACCATAAACTTGGGGGTAAGCTAGAATACACATGTCCTGATCCAAATTTGTAGAGCTCTTTCTGCTACCCAACAATGAATAGTAGAAAACAAATTCCAATAAAAAAAGTCATCATTTTATTAATATAGTTGGCATGGCTCAGTGCTCACTAGTCAAGCAAAATTGGTAAGATGCAGGAAAAAGACCACAAAAATTAAAGTTCAACTTGTTATTATAAACACTCAATATTCATTTCATTTGTTAGATTCTATTTTACTCTATGTAAAATACAAAATTGTGTATTTTTAGCCCTACCAAATGACTAAAAATGTGTAAATAAATTATTTGTAGGACTAAAATTGAACTATAATAATTTTATAAGAACAAAACATATTTAACACTCTACTATCTGAACATTTTTGTAAATGTTACTAAAAAGTTGAAAGCAACAATGATACAGATTCATAGGAGAAAGGATAGTTTTGTAAATATCCACTACCATGGTCTCTCTATAGTTGAACAGAACTTCAGCTGGAAATTTCAAACTTTAGCTTAAATGTCTCATCATATTAACATGAGTGAAACTCAGTAATATATATAATGCCACCAATTTGCTATCTATTCCATGTTAAAAATGGAAGAAAAAAATTGTGTTTTCCTAAGTATGTTGAAAGTTGGAACATAGAAATAGTGAGAGAAAAAAAAATCATATTTCATGTTAAATAAATACTAAAAAACCTCATATCAAAACATGTAAAATTGAACCTCTAGTTCACAAGTGCCTAAACAACACTTCTATAAAAAAAAATAGCTGGCCACCAACCTATTTTATTTAGCTACAATTAAACTTAGAAGATTGTTCACATTTTTCTTATACCTCAGCCACTTCTAATCTGCATCAAATGACTACTTTTACCTCCTTATTATTTCCTCAGGACTATTTTGGCCACTTTGTTTTCTCTTTTCTCTCCATGTCTCCCCCCACTGTTTGGCCTCTGCAAGAGCTTGCTCTCTTAGTGAATCTTTAACCAAAATCATCGTTGTTTCATTGGGGGATTCGTCGTGCTCCACCTCTCCTGGGCTAACTATTTCGGATGCTTTTGGAACATATTTCTTGGATGACAAGTAATCTAGGGCGAGTACTATATCGCCTGCAGAGGGCCGGAGACGTGGATCTTCTCGAAGACACATGCGTGCCATTTCAAGGGCCATCCTTAGACCTGATATAGGGTAGTAACCTTGCAAATGTGGATCTACCAATTTTAGAAAACTCCTTTTGTCTCTGAACAATGGGCGTGCCTACACACATTAGGAAACCGAGTTTTGTTAACAATTTTAGTTTTGCAGTTAAAAGCAAAAACATAAAATAAAAACAGAAACCGATTCTTGAAATTAAGATTTGCTTATAGCTGATTAACGCAAGCAATTCAAGAAATAATATATTCATATCACTCAAATTTTGAGAAAATGTTTGTTATTAAACAAGGCGAAAAAGGGAAAATTATAAACATATATGTAATTACCCAATCAACAAGATGCTTGTCATGGGCACGAGTTTCATCATACGCTCTACGTCCAGTAATTAGCTCCAATAACACAACTCCAAAACTATAGATGTCAGATCTCATTGTTAATTTTCCAGTAGTTGCATACTCAGGTGCACAATAACCATGTGTTCCCATGACTCTAGTAGCAACATATGATTGATCTCCAGTTGGACCGAATTTTGCAAGGCCGAAATCAGAAAGCTTTGGATAGAATCCTTCATCCAATAATATGTTGGATGATTTCAAATCTCTATATATAACAGACGGCTCCGCTTCATGGTGAAGATAATTTAGTCCTCTTGCGGCCCCTACAGCTATCCTCATTCTCGTATTCCAATCGAGCGGTTCATTATCCGGCAAAAGATCTACAAGTGACCGCGACAAAATTGTAACTACTACAATATAATATAAGTGGAAAGATAAATTGAGCCTTCAAATAAATTTCCTTTCATTTTGATTTGTGAGGGGATTGAGTAAGCGTAGATAGATGGAGTAACTAGTAATAAGTAACATTTCGATGTAAAAAGAAGCTAAATGTTGCATTACATTACCATGGAGATGAGATTCTAAGGATCCCAAAGGCATGTATTCATAGACAAGAAGTCGTTGATCTCCTTCCGCGCAGTAACCAATCATACTAACAAGGTTGGGATGGTGTAGAAGAGAGAGCATGAGAACTTCCACTAAAAATTCCTTCTCACCTTGGAAACCAGTTGTATCAAGTCTTTTAACAGCTACAGCCTGATCAAATGTTCCAAACCTTTTAGTTTAATAAAATAGTTAAATCGTGTTGCGGATCAGTTTACAAGCATTGCATAGAAGAAGCATGTAAAAAAATCATCCATCCTTTGAATTATACCTGACCAGTGCTACCTAGCTTTCCTTTGTAAACAGTTCCAAATCCACCTTGTCCAATAAACATTTCATCCCTAAAATTTTTAGTTGCCGTCGCAAGTTCTCTGAAGGTAAATATTTGAGACTTATTAGAAATGTCGGTATTCTCTGCTGTAGTAGCTTCTGATCTCCGTTCTGTATCAAACCATATTATGTCAATTGCAGTACATGTGTGTATAAATTTTCAAATTCAATCAAGCTTGCGATTGTCTAAGAATGAATATTACATACACCTCCAAAGTCTAAACTACTGCAACAAAAGTCTAAAAATCATATTCCTCCTTCATTGCAACAATAAATCATATCATGTGTGATAAAAAGGAAAGATGAATTGATAATCTAAATCGACATAAGATGTTTAAACCACTATTCTGTAACTAGACAAATTATATGTAATGTGTCCACATATCTAGGCGGCACTTTTTGGAAGCAAAATATGTATGACTTTTGGAAGTAAAATTGAAAATCTCTAATTAATTTGTATTATTAAGTAGACATTTAAAATATAGCTGCAGGGGTGAGGGGTAGAAAATATGCAGAATCTATTGCTGGACTTGGACCTGTCTTTCAGCTCAAGACAAGCACCATATATGATTCTCTTCAGAAAATTATCATGTGAAAGAATGACAGTAAAGAAGTGTAACTAGAGCAAAGCAATGATAAACTCGACAGAAGAAATTGAGAGTTGGAGCAACCAACGAGTTTCCACATTAAGCAGACAAACAATTAAGCAATTCATATGACAAAGTTTTCTTCAGAATTGATATAAGGCGTGAAAGTTGAGGAGCTATAAAAGAAGGAATTTTTTATAATGAGTTGAAGCAAATATGTGCTCAATCACAAGGAGCTCTATTGAAAAGATTTTAAAAATGTACCTATGAAGAGCCATTGAAAAGATTTCAAAAATTCATTTTGTAGTAGAGTTGTGTTATTTAAACATCAAAATACTAACACCATATATATTTATCTCTATCTTTCTCTTACTTTTCGTCTAGTATAACTTGCACGCATTTCAAAAATACACAAAAATCAAAGGACACCGTATTTGACATCAAAATTTTGATGTTAAAACATCATTTCTTTTATTTTATCCTGAAAAGAGTCAAATGACATGTGAAAATTCACCTTCCCTAAAACGAAAACAATTTGGAAAGACCATCAGAATACTACTACCACTGCTAGAACTTAATATTATGCTAATGCTTCTTTTAAATCGGAGTCAAAAGAGCATGGTAATCCAAAAGGGAGCATTTTAAATGGTATGAAAATGAAATTGACCCTAAACCCTAATGTGTTAATTTGTGTATATGAATATTCTTTTGCAAAATGTGTGCTTTGTCAGCTCTAAACAAAAAATTACCCTAAGATAACAACAACCAAGACCATTTAAGAACTATAAACACAAAATGTCATTTTTTTGATTACTCAAACTTAACAAGCCAATTTGTCTAAAATATTGACATAGTAGATATATGATGGAAACATAAAAACTGGAATTTATGAAGGATAATCTAACATAATAAACGGTTTAAACCTAAACCCATCAAAATGAAATTAAAAACAAAGAAACAATTAAAAACAAAAAGAACATAATAATTAAACATATTCTGAAGAAAAAAATGTACCTAAAGATCTTCCAGAAACAGAAACAGTGCTCCCAACAGATTTAAGGTTCTTTTCATCGTCCTGATCATTGAGGTTCTTCCCTTTTCCCTTCTTTCTAGACCCAAAACATGGGCAACGACCCATCACCTCTAATCACTAGAATTCAGCACAAAAACAAAACTTTTTCTTGTCTTATTATGAAACAATGCCACAAATGTAAAACTTTGAAGATACCAAACTCTGATCAGAGGTTAAAACTTAAAACATCATTGATGGTGTTGAATGCGACATTGTAACAACACATTATTGTTACCATAACAATGTATGATATTCATATGTGTTTGTGTTTTGGTTAATGTGGTTGTTTGTAAAAAAAAGAGAAGAAATTGTAGATTATGATGAGATTATTTGTAGAAATAGCAAATTTTTTTGGATTTGGATAACAAGGATTTGAGAAAATATTTAGGATTAAATTAACTGTGATGATGATGTGCATGCTCTCCAATTGTTTCGTGTCTCGTAATTTGTTTCCAAATCTGTCTTGTTATAGGTACCATATTTGTCTCTTTTAGTTGTTGATCTTCATTGCTGAAATTAATGTTGGTGACGTATCATATTTCCAACATGTTTTTTTACTGGATAAATATGTTGTTAATAGTATATCTTTTGTTAATTTGTTGAAATAATTATATTGTTAATATATCTTTTGTTAATTTGTTAACATAAATATGTTGTTATCTTTTGTTAGTTTGTTAAAATAAATATGTTGTTAATATAACAAAAAGTAGTTTCTTTTATAAAACTAAAATAAAAAAAATAGTTTTTTCTATAAAAATAAAAAAAGAAGCTAAAACAAATGAACTATAAATCAACTCGATTTTGGTTCTATTTAATTTATAATTTATTTTATTTTTAAGGTGTTGCTAACGAGTGTCATGTGGCACTCTTTAAGGATTCTTAATAAAGAAATCATTCTTTAAAAAAAAATCGAAGATTTCGATTTTCAAGACAATAAATACACATATATTGATAAAAACTTACCACTTTAGATGCTTAAAGAGTGTCTGAAGGCACTCATTAGCATTTTGCTTATTTTCATTCATATGGAAAATGGAAGTATTATTATTGTTTCTTGTCTTGGTGTAATATTTACTGCATTTTTAGTATCACCATAGGTTGCACCGTAGAAGTGCCCCTTTCATAATCACAATAAACCACCATGATTTTACAAAAGTTACGGAGTGTAACATATGCAAAATCATGATTACTCACCTAATTTTTGCAAATTCACCGTGGTTCTAAACATGTGTGAAGTAATTGCTTAGATGTTTAAAAATGTATAATAGATATTTCAATTTATACCAATCAGTGAGGATCTTGACTGGCCCGATTGGGGTCCCGTTAGCGTGGAGTTTTCCTCGCATGAATGAGGACAAGGGAGAAAATCTCTCAGACTGTCGTTTGGAGAAGACAGAGATATCTCCCTCGCTCAAGGGAGACCCCATCCCTTATTTTATATTTTTTAGCAACCCATCCCTAATTTAAAAAAAAATTATCCTTAAAAAAATTATATTTAAGTATTTCAAATGTTATATTTAAAAAACTTCCAAACTAGTATTTATTAAAAGTCGATCTTTATCAATGAATTTAAGGGTAACATTAAACATTTTATACTGAAAAAACGTGTTGATATGGATAATTTATTTCAATATAAATATGTGGATTTTTGTATCATGTGCAAACTTGATATAATTCTATTAGAAAAAACTTTTAAACGAGTTTTTGTTTATAAGATTCGATCAAAAAAAATATAGATAAGAAAAATATATTCGGAAATAACAATATCATATGAATAAAAACAACAGCTACCAAAAAAATTAGTAACATTAGAAAATTCTATTAGATTTTTCTTTTTTTTGGTCAAGAAATTCTATTAGACTTTATTGCAATAAATTATGAATAAACACAAAACATTGTCGACAAAACTTAACAAACGATGTTGATATTGCTATGGGTTATACATTTTACCTGGGTTGAACTCAAAATCTTCCATTTATGAGTTTTTAAATGTTTGTCAGTACATCTACAGAAAATTAAACTCTAATAAGTAGGTTATTTATTAAAAGAATACAATTGTATTACAAAAATTAATCAAATGATATTTCTATTAAAATATTAATCTATACTTAAAACATTTGAAATAAATAAAGAATAGAAGCTTTTATCAAAAAGAACAAATAGAAATTGTTGTTTTTTTAAAAGATAATAGAATAGCTTACCAAAATAATCTTTGGAAGTTGATTTCACTATTCCTTTAAAATAAAATAAAATAACTTGTTTCACTCAAAATAATGACAAAAAGGAAACTTCAAGGGTATGTTGTGGCATATCTTAGACATAGGTTCCGAATTCATGCCTAGCTAGTATCTACTGAGAAAGATAGATGTAAATTCATTTTTAAGTGTTTTTTGAGCAAAAAGTTTTTGTTGTTTTGACATGGAGTTTTAAGGATTAGTCTTTGCAGTTGTGCGCATAAAATATGTAGTTTATATCGATGAACAGTCAAATATCATTAAATCTCACTATTATATCAAATTAGATATTGTTGGAACATGTGTGGAAATTGAGTTAAAAGACTAAACACAAATTTTCATGTTGGATAGAACTAGTGTTGTGTGAATTGAAAAAATTGGAAGTTTCACATCGGATTGAACACACACATTAGTAGTGTTTATATAGCGGGGGTGTACTTCTAATAGGGGTGCATAATTAAGTGAACGAAGTAAGCACTAGAGAAAAAATATATATTGATATATATTTTATTATTTGGAAATGATAAATTAAATAATTAATTTAATCATTAGA
>Ga0315913_1005596_pt1 | contig 15208 bp, 9 predicted proteins | sample MpolsnodulesMG_FD_207736 | JGI IMG/M metagenome (GOLD analysis project Ga0315913, IMG submission 207736) | Medicago polymorpha root nodule microbial communities from Los Angeles, California, United States - small nodules | ecosystem: Host-associated > Plants > Roots > Nodule | place: USA... | reverse complement strand
TGAAGAACTTGATCATCTTGTCGAAGATCATCAACATTCTTTGCAAGTAAAGGGCTGGTTTCATTTTTTTTCCACACCATCACTACATTCAAGAAGAGATTGCATAACATCAGCTGCATCTTTTACCATGGCTGGATATTGTCCGATTGTCAATTCTAATTGGGCAGCTACAAGCTTAGTGGTGACACTAATGATTTCTAATGAACATTTAAAATAAATTGTAAGATTATTACCACTTTGCAATTTAGTGATTAGATTAGATGTGTTGGCCAGATTTTCATCAAGCACATCAATTGTGTATTGTGCAAGGTGGACAAGATCTACACTTATTCATACTTTCACTCCTTTGTATGGTAGACATTCCAGCACAAAAGCTGTGATGTACATGCAGAAATCCATTTTGGTCGAATGGAGTATATCATTTTTACCCATTGAGTATCTTGTAACACATTTATTTATTAGTGCTTCCCTGTCATAGTCAAATTATTCAACAGTGGTATACATTGTGAATGCAATTGTAAATTTAATTTTTAAATTAATTCACTATGTTCATATGATATATATGACTCAAGTACTCGTGAAATTTTTTATGAATATGCCACATACGATAATGATCATGATTAACCTCTGGGAATCCCTCACGACAACATTAGTGATAGCAACATCTTGATAAACTCCGCCCGTTGCTTCTGATCAAGTACTTAGCAACCAAAAATAATAATCTACAGTTTCATCCCATAACAAGGCACAACCAAAAAGAATAGATTGTTAGTGATGGTTAACTCCAATAAAGGAAACAAAAGGAATTTTGTATTTATTTTTCAAGTATTTCGGATCAAAAGTCAATGATCACCAAAATATTCGTAAGCCATTTTAGACCATTACTGAGTAAAGGGCTGGTATCATGTTGACGCAGATTACGAATACAATCAAGAAGGTAATGAATAATATCAACTGACTCTTTAGCCATTGCTGGATACTTACCAATGTGTAAATTTAATTCTGCAACCCTAAGCCTAGTATCGATACTATAATCCATAAAATCATTTGCACAACGATCATAATAGCCTGCTACGGTATCATTCTCAGCAATTTCAGTCATGTCCCTGATTAGGTCAAATGTGTGAGTCCAATTGTTATTAAGCACATCAATTATGTATTGTGCAAGGTGGACAAGATCTACATCTTTTGCTCCTCCTGGCTTTGAGTTTAGAAGATTTGAGCAAAATGAAGGATTGGAGGCTTCTTTGCAAATGACATCTACATCAACAACTTTGGCTGATTTTTTTTTTTTTTAAGATGTTAAAATGAAATATATTACTGCAGCTTGGAAATTTCAGTACAGGTGGTGCAAAAACCCCAGCTGAAACAGGATCAAATTATAACCTCATAACAAAGGGTAACAAAATAAAAAGATCAAATGACAAAACCCCCTATTATAGATAAATACCCAGACAAGGTAAAGGGTTCAACCACCACAAATGATAGGAAAAAGCAAAGTTAGGACGGCTCGCTTTCAGCCACCAGTATGATTGAAGTTTAATTTTATCTAGTAATTGATATAACGAGACCTCTTTTTGATAAAAGACCCGAGCGTTTCTTTCTATCCAAATTACCCACACACAAGAAAGCCATATGAGATTAAAAGTTGAGCGGTTGCTTTTGGAAAACCCGCCTAAGGTGCCAAATTGATATAAATGATCTGACACATGTTCAGGAAACACTATGTGGTACCTAAGCCAGTGAGAAATACCATACCACAGTTTACCAAAAAAATCACAAGTGAAGAACAAGTGTTTTGCGTCTTCCATCATGCCACATCCACCCACACAAAACTGAACATTTGGTTGTAAAATTTGTCTTTTAACTAAATTGTCTGTTGTTGATAACCTATTACGCATCAGACGCCAAACAAAGAGACTGACGTTTAAAGGCACTTCCTTATTCCAAATTTCAGTTATGTGATCAACTGCCAAGTTGTTATTTGTTGATGACAACAAGTGGTTATAAGCACTTGTGACATTATATTTGTTGGATGCATGTAAATGCCAAATCCACCTGTCAGAACGAGTAGGCTGCAAAATAATATTAGTTAAAAAATCACAACACTCCTGCACTTTCTCCTCCTCCCAAGCTAACAAGCGACGCCGCCACTTCCAAGCTTCACCCTCCTCCCCCCACCCAAGCGAATACATTTCAGCCACCGTTGCCATTTTATTAGTAGCAAGATCAAAAAGACGGCTAAAACTATTTTTCATAACCATACCATCAATCCAAGGATCCCACCAAACTTTGGCTGAAATTGAATTGGAGGAAGCAACACATAGAATAAAAAGCACCAAGTAGAGAGAGAAATATTGACTCATTTTGTGTTGTTTTTCTTTATTATTTATCTTCTTTTTTTTTCCTTGTGTTTTTTAATTGATTCTACACATGGTTTTATACGGTATGTGGATGAATATGTTAATATTTATATGAATTAATTATTCTAACTGTTTCTTCAAAATAATTATTTTAATTGCAGTCTGGTCAATTACAAGGAATTATAATTCATAAAAGGAGAATACTAACCATTGCCCTTGGGGCATTGGATAATGGGATAAAAATAGAAATATAGTACTGGAAAATGGTGAAAAATGATAAATTTAACTTTTTAAAGGTCAAAATGTTGTTGAAACCAATGCAAACATGCTACTTTTGGCTTCCTTAACCATTGCCCCGAGGGCAATGGTTAGCAAGACCCTTCATAAAAATATATTTTTTAAAGAAGTCAAATTGTTTTGGTCAAACCTCGATATTAAAATTGCAACTAATATAAACCTCTAAAAGATTGTCTAAATGTGGTTTTTTTTAACAAATTTTAATAACATATTATATTTATTCTCCTTTTTTTAACAATAGATAAAATTTCATGGACTAAAGCCAAAATTTTAAATATTTGAATACTTAAGTTTAGGGTTTCCTTTTGCCTTTTATCTTCTCAATTTTTCATTTCGAGGGTTTCCTTTTGGCTGTTTTTATTTTAATTTTGACTCTAATCTCTGATTTACTAAATCGAATTCCAAGTATGTGATATCTCTTGATTTGTGTTTCTCATTCATATTATACTAAATGTTGGTTTTTAGTCTATATTGTTAGGGTTTTTGACATCTTAGTTTGGGGTTTTTTCCTCATTAAATTGCTTATTTGATTATGCAATTAGAACTATGAATAGTATATTGTGTTATGAAATCATTGTTAGGGTTTTTGATATGTTCAAAATTAGGGATTTTGTCATACTCAATATTGGAGATGTTTTCATACGTTGTTCATAAAAATATAATTTGAGTTAAATGTATATCTTGATAGGGTTTTGTTGTGATTCCACAAGATAAGAGATGTAATATAAAGATTTCTTTGTAATTCTTCTTGGTTTGAGTTCAATGCTATAATGTTTGCTTGATCCATATGTGCATGTTGTTTTCTTAATTTACAATTTCTTATTCACAAACCTTTTAAATTGGTTGATGTGATTTTGGTTTGTTAATGTTTTGTGCTATTGTGGTTATAGTAGTTTACTGTTTAGGAATTTAGTTTGTACATATCTTGATTTTTTTTTGTGGTGGCCGAGGTTTGAACCTTGGACCTTGCATATATTATGCATTGTCCTTAATAACTGAACTAAGCTCATGAGGACAGTTTGTACATATTTTGATTGATAATGGCAGAAAATATTTGAAATGTTATGTATTTTTTACACCATTGAAGCACATGTAGTTGTCCTTGATATTGTAACATTGTTTTGGATGTCACTGTTGTATATACTATGTTACTGGAACTTTTTACATCATTGACATTGCATTGTTCTATTGTCTGGGAGTTTTGACTAATTGTTCCCTTTTCTAATGTTAATGAATCAGAGCAACATGGAAAAATGGAGGAACGATAGAAATATGTGATAAGGGGACAACGGAAAAGGCATGACCCTGTTGGAGTAAGCCCTAAAAGAAAATATGCATTGATTGGATTTGATTTTGTACCATGACTTTGATATATACATCTTGTGGTCAGTGTTATAAGTAAAAATGAACTTTTTAGATTCATTGACTAAATGGCGTGTGGTATCTATATTGTAGACCTTATACATTCATTGAGTAAGCCCTCGTAAGAGGATTGATGTTTTGAAAACCCCTTAAAATCCCAAGAGGCCCAACTTAAGCTTTTGAAGCATTGAGATTATTTGATGAAATTTTTTAATGAAATCAATGTTGCTTCATTTGGAGTATCCATTGAACGTTTAGTCTTGCAAGATAATATAAAGGCTTCACTCCTAACCTGACTAAGTATATTGAATCAAAGCTAAAATTTGATTCCGGCCCTAGATTATATTCTTCATTTCAGTATCATTAAGTAATAACCAAATCTATGTTTAAGACGAATAGAGACGGTAAGGCACAAACAATAAAACAAATGGCGCCGTATAAATACGAATCACCCAAAAGAAAACTCATACAAAACGAAAATTTAATTGATTAGAAAATTGCAAGCAGGAAATTTGTTATAACCGTGTTTTTTTGTTGCATATACATCTAGGTTGTGTGCTATCAGAAATTACCATCTGTAGAACAAAATAAAAGACCAAATATAGCATATTATGCTTTATTTATGGATGAACATTATGCATAGAGTGATAGAGATGCATATTTATTTCAGCAAAATGTCAATGGGCTTGTACAACATGCAAGTGAGTTTGTATGATCTTGCTTGCTCTCGTGATGGATTATTTTCACATTCATCTGGTGATGTATTTGATGTGCTTTTATAAACTTTGAACTTTGGATCAAGGATTAACTGATTAACTTTGAACTTTGGATCAAGGATCTTGCTTTATAAGAATAATGCTTGTTCGATTGAATACTATTGTGGAACATATTTGTGAATTTCTGGAACTTCATTGAGATTTGATTAAATGCTAAGTAGGAAGCTATCAGCATTTCTTAGATTGCTTGTTATCTATTAAATCACGTTTTCATGTGTTTGAAAAATGTGGCCGTGTTCCTTTACTTAAAGTATAAATGCAATTTTTGCCCCCTAACTTTTTGTTTCTTTTCATAGTTTATATATGAACAACAATTTGTGGTAGTGCCAGTTAAAGTGATGTTACCGCGGTTCAAAATGCCATTTTACCGCGGGTGAAATCGCCGTTTTACTCTAAAAATTAGCTGCCATTTTATTAAAGCGTATCATGACAGCTTGAATAACGGTTCTTCTTAAACACGGTTTTTAACTTGTGCAGCTAAAATTAGGATGTCATGGAAGACATCAATTACGTTTAGCCTCCGTAATTCATACTTTTTTGTAGTATTAATTCTGTAATATTACTACATTCGTCTCCCTAAACATAAGACTCTTGTGAAAAAACACAAGAATTATGAATGTTGATTGTTAAATTAATTTTGTTGACGTCTACTATTGATTTACATGTTTGCCCTTTAGAAGAATTAATTTGTTAATGTTCTCATAATATTTATTATATATTCGGTATGTAACATAAATAGGGGTAAAGTAGTAAAGAAATAATTATATCAATTAAAATTTAAAAAGCGTCTTATTAAAATATAAATAAAATCTCAAGGGTTTTAAAATTACGGATGGAGTCGGTGTATAGGTCAACATTTAGACTATTCTCTTTGTCTATATTAGATGGACCAATATTTGATAATCCTCTATCCGATCATCATGATAAGAAAATATTATTATTATTTTTTAGCAAATATTCTTTTATGATAATCATTAAATAAATAATGATTATATCAATTTTACAATAAACAAGATATATTAGATGGACTATATTATAAACAAGATATATCAATTTTACAATAATTTTAAAAAAGAAATATTTATAATAATGACCGGCTGGGTTAACGGATTACAATTAAGCAACGATTAAAAAACACAATTTCACTTCTTTTAAAAAATCATTAATTATTATTCATTGTAACTGATCAAATTATATTTCATTTGTAATTGACCGGAAAGAAATTCATTGTAATGGACCAAATTAAAATTTTTGTTCATATCGAATAGAATTTAATTGGTATTGTAATTGACCAGAAATAAATTCATTGTAATTGACCAAATTAAAATTATTGTTCATATCGAATAGAATTTAATTGGTATATGTGAACAATAATTTTATGCATGAATTCAATGATGTGTTACCACGTTAATTAATGAATATGACAACACGAGAGTTGTCGTATTTATTAATTGACATATCAACACATCCTAGGATACATGTGTAAAATCATTGTCCATTGACGTAGTATACTAATTACTCCCAACATATTTTACACATGCATCCAATGAAGTGTTGTCATGTCGATTAATGAAGATAAAAACAGAAGAGTTGTCATATTTATTAATTGATGTGACAATACATCATTGCATGTATGTGTAAATTAATTATACATTGACAAAACATAATGATTAAACTCTATTAACATATTCATCCAAATACTCTATAAAGCCATGTATAAAATCAAGAAGCAAAACACAAATAAAAGAAGAGAAATCATAAAGAAAAACAACACAAAATGATGAGGCAAAACTCCTTTCTCTTGTTGGTGCTTCTTATTCTATGTTTTGCTTCCTCCAATTCAATTTCAGCCAAAGTTGTTGACGTAGATATCATTTGCAAAGAAGCCTCTAATCAATCATATTGCTCAAATCTTCTCAACTCAAAGCCAGGAGGTGCAAAAGGTGTAGATCTTGTTGACCTTGCACGATACACAATTGATGTGCTTAATGATAATACGTCCGACACACTTAACCTAATAATAAGTTTGATTCAAAGTGCTGAAAATTCTACGGTAGCAAACTATTATTTTCGTTGTGATATTGATCTTTTGAACCATGGAGATAGTATCATTTCTAGCCTTACGGATGCACAAGTAAGTTTGTATTTCAGAAAGTATCCAGCCATGGCTAGAGAGTCAGCTGATATTATGAAATACATTCTTGAATGTATTGATAGTCTACATGAACATGAAACCAGCCCTTTACTCGCAAAGTATGTTGAAAATCTTCAACAAGGTGCTCAAGTTTTTCAAATTATAACAAAATATTTAAATCTTGGAAAATAAATTAGTTTTTTTTAGAAGGGATAATAATTTGGATTGTTTCATAGTTATTTCATTTAGAGTTATTTTTGTATTCTACTTTCGTCGTTGAAGTGATAACTTAAAGAAACTAGTCGTGTAAAATGACCATTAGTATCAATTTATTTAATAAAATATTTTCCCTTCTCCAATTCGTGGTATTTTACTTTTATTTTAAAGGAATTCTAGAAAATTAGTAATAACTATTTAATTATAAACTTGATCCCCAACTTTACATTGATTTTAGTATAACTAGAGTTGGATTCTTTCAACAATGTCTCTGGTTGAGCGTTGTTGATGGAAAAAATATGGCTGGAAGAATTAATTTAGACATAGCGAACACATGTGCGTGAAGGTGATCTCAAATGAGTCGGCAATGTAAGATCCCTTGATTTTATATTTATTTCCATCTTTTCATCAAAATTTTCCTTATATTAGGTACTCATTTGTCATATATATGCAGATTTATTAAGAAGGTTGAAGAAGAATATCGTTAATCGTAAGGTTGTCAAAATCAGGATTTTGCTTCAAGTTGAAAGAGAAGAGCAAAATCAATAATCGTAAAATCACAACCAAAATCGAAGGATTTTACTCAACTACGTTTGTAGAATCGATATAAGAAATTGTAAAATCGCAATCAAAATCGATGAATTTTACCAAAAAAAATAAAATACTAAATAAATGTTATAAATGACTTGGTTTGTAAGAAATCATAAAATCACAATCAAAATCCATGGATTTTTCCTATTTTGGAATTCTACTGATTTGAGTCGTTGAAGATGCAGAAAGTCGTAAAATTCTTGATTTTAGGATTTAAATCGGGATTTTGACAACAATTTAATCGTGTTTATTTGGTCAAATTACCTGATCATTTTAATTTTCTTTGTATTTTTTTCAGTGCACAGTTGGGCTTAGTTGAAGTGTTAATGTTAACAAATGTTAGATTTCTGCTCTCCTCCAACACATAACACTCGCCTCCAGCTGAACTTTCCAAAATACCCCTATCCCTTCCGTGAGTTAACTCACGCAAATGAAAAAAACGTGACTTAGTTTTTACACTTAATTTTTACACATACGTGACTTAAGTCACGCTAACTCACGCCGCATGAGTGAGTTAGCTCACGTAAGTTTTAAACAATCAAGCTGGGATTGTTGTTGTCTGCTTAAAACAAAAGAACAAACTAGCCTTTTATATTATAATATACTATCCCTTTCATACTATACTATAATGTTGTGGTGCTCAGTTATGATTAAGTTTCAACTTTTACAAGTCTTGCTGTCACATTTTCTATGCAAGAAAATGGATTCTCCCATACATGTGGCTTTCAATTATAGCTTTGCATGTCAGCTCTTTTGATTCATTGGCTTTGCATTTAATATTCATTGGCATGGTATTTAATATTCATTAAATGGTTTCTCCACTGCAAAGCCATGGATGCAAGAAACATGTGCCTAAGATGACAATAACAATTCCAACTTGATTGTTTTAAACTGGCGTGAGTTAACTCACGCGGGTTATAACACCTGCGTGAGTTAACTCATGCAGCGTGACTTAAGTCACGCATGTGTAAAAACTAAGTCTTTTTTTTTTACACTTACATTAGTTAACTCTCGTCATGGTTGCAGGGCGAGAGCGAAAATTGCAGGGGGAGAAGAGCAGAAATCCAAATGTTATTCTAACCGAGAGAGTATTTGAAGATGAGAAGAAGAGCTATATTGTATTATTTGGACACAACCAGTATGAAATATTGGTTTAGCTGAGACAGACCCCTTATCTCAAAGTCAAATAGAGTAAGAATAAATGACTCATTGATACAAGGACAACAATTGTTGTCCATCTTATTTATGAACTTAGTACTTCTCCTATACTATAATGTATGTTCATCTTATATATGTAGGTAAGACTTGATTAGTTGATTATATGAAGTTTATTTCTCTTATTCCATGTCATGTTTTATTGAGGATACTTTATAGAGAAATAGAGGTTCCTGAAATTATGTTCACAAAACATCATGTGTTAAAGAAGTGTTAGCTGGCATAGTGTAGGGGTTATTATTGTGTGGACTAAGTAGAGGAATCGTCATTTTTGTTTTGTTAGTGATCATTCTTTCATAGATTCATTAATTGTTTATCAAATTTATTTTGATAAGATTAAAATTTTGAAAAAACCTCTTAAAATCTCAACAGGCCTAACTTAAGTTTTTGAAGCATTGGCATTATTTGATGAAATTTTATAATGAAATCAATAATATTGCTTCACTTTGAGTATCCATTGAATGTTCACTTGTTCAGTCTAGGAAGATAATATAAATAAAGGCTTCACTCCTAACTTGACTAGGTATATTGTATCAAAGCTAAAATTTGATTTCGGCCCTAGATGATATTCTTCATTTTAGTATCATACACGATATTGAACCGAAGAATATCATCTAAGGCCGAAATCAAATTTTTACTGTAATTTGCATCGATTTATTATATCTGTAATTACAATTTGTATGTTCAAAAATCGATGTAAATTTAACCGCATTAAATTGAGTTGAATCGAATTAAATTTTTTAAATTATTTATCAAACCATATTGAACCCCATCTAATTTTATATTTAAATTAGATGTATTTTTATATCAAAATCGATTCAAACTGCACTGAAAATATTCATAATGGCAACAACAATTATAACAATTGTTTTTTAAAAAATATATATTATAACAACAATTATAACAATTGAGCTTGTAAAAAAAAAATATTATAACAATTGAGGTTTTGTAAGATTCTATTTCGAAATGATTATTTTGCAGTGCTTTCATAAGTCTTTGCATGATTTTATTTTGAAGCAATTTGTTTATCTTCTCTTTCTGAAAACAAAAACCAAAAAGTAAAAGCATATGGTTTTAAAGACAGCGAGTGATCGAGAAACTAACTCATACACTCACGCGTGCAAGTTGCACGAATATCCCTATCGTGCACTTTAGCAATTTTCATTTATTAATAATCAAATCTATATTTAGGACGAACAGAGACAGTAAGGCAGAAACAACAAAATAAATGGCACCGTATAACTGTGACTGTGACCTTTATGACTTCCCTCACCTCATATTTTTTTGTTGCATATACATCTAGGTTGTGTGTTATCAGAAATTACCGTCTGTAGAACAAAATAAAGGACACCAAATATAGCATATTATGCTTTATTCATGGATGAACATTATGCATAGAGATACATATTTATTTCAGCAAAACGTCAATGCGATTGTACAACATGCAAGTGAGTTTGTATGATCTTTTGCTTGTTTTCGTGATGATGGATTATTTTCACATTCATTTCCTTATGACATAATAGTTGAGCTTGATATATCTGAAATTTATTCATCTGGTAATACTTCGATTAGGTGTATTTGATTTGCTTTATAAACTTTGAATTTTGGATCAAGGATTAACCGGTTATTAATTTAAATTCTTCTAAACAACAAGAAAACAAAAGTTAAATTTTTGATATTAGCATTCATATACAATGAAATTATATACCAGTTCGACTGAGAGGAACAAAGCAAACTGAAGAGGCACGAAGGAGACGGAGAGGAGCGGAGCAAAACGAACTAAATCTGTGTTTAAGACAACAATCCACATCAAATACATAAAAAACACACATCAGAATACCTAAATATTAAACAAATTAGAAAAAAGCACAGTTCATATCATTTTTCACCTCTGTAGCACCGACACTTGTGTTGAAACACGTGTACGGTATTCGACACATGTCAGTGTCAGACATCAACACACGTCATTACATTCAATTGATTTATGTTCTCAAATTTTCACCACCGGTATAATAGTGGAAAATAATAATAAATGCTAGATTGATATTCTAAAGTGGTGGTTATTTTGACAAAGAGAAAAAATGTTAAAGAAACAATTATTGTGAGACGGATGTAGTATATAGAATTGATTCATACTTTAAATACAATTTTCTGTATCGACGTGTCCGTGTCAGTGTCGTAATTGGCGTTTGTGCCGGTGTTAGTGCTTCGTAGTTTCCGCACTCCACATCACATTAAATAATTGATCTTTAAAAACAAGATCAACTATAATATAAGTTATATAACCCTAAATAAAGTGTGAATACCTAAATGGAGTATTAAACAAATTAGGAAAAAGAAGCACAGTTCATATCATTTTTCACCTCTTTAGCTTCAACACTTGTGAATAAAGGCATGTTCAGGTCCGACACGTGTCAATGTGCAACATTGACCCGATACTGACACACAAGGTTTTATATACGGGTCCGTTACTGCAAAAACGGACGCAACATTAAGGTATAGGTGGTAGCCATTGCCATTTTTCTCCATTTTAACATAGTCAACAAAAATCACATAAATGGGCACGACAAAACGACAAAACGCCGCTACGCTGCGATGAAACGCCGTTATGGCCATGGAAAACAGTAGGAAACAAGTTTATTGTATCATTTGGTTTTTTTTATGCCTTTTGTCTCTTCTAGAAACACTAAAACCTGACCTTATTAGTAGTCAATTTAATTTTCAAAAGAAACAAATTCATTATAAAATTATGAAAATAATTACATTATGAAATTACGAAGAAACAATGAGAAATTAAGTTATTATATATTATAATATAGTACAAATGATTTTAATAAAATTGTGCATTGTTGTGATTAATTCACACCCCGAAGAACACAATCCATAATGCAACATCCGTACCAACCAAAATTGTAAAATCCTTGACACGACCGTGACCTCGATCACGACCATATTTAAAAACTTGCCAACATGAAACCGACACATTTGACTACATATATTTTTAAAAGTTTTGTATATCGAGTAATATTTAAAGGGGTGAAGCAAATGTTACATATACAATGCTCAGTTAGGTGTTTAATAACCTACTTCAATGGAATCTGTGTATAACTACAAGACACTATGATCATAGAAGAAATGAAGCAAAATGGTTATTCAAAGCAATGATACAATGTCAATAATCACAATTGCTTTGGTAAAATTTCTTAATCCACCATGAACCAAATGCTTTCGAGTGATGGTTATTATGGTGAGCGTAAAAGATTGGACCATCATGGCAAAGTTAAAAAAATAACCATTGATTTAATAATAAACAAATACAATAGTCAAGATTTAATATGTTTCTTGTCAATGTACTTGACTAATAGGACACTCATAAAATCTTGACCATTGTATTTGTCTATTAATAAATCAATGATTGTTTTTTAACTTCATAATTATGGTCAAATCCTTTAAATTCATCTTAGACATTGGTTTAACGGTTTTGACGGTGAGGATTTATTTGGTTGACGGGAGATGACTTAAAGGGATCAAATTGTAATATTAATAATTTATGAGACTAAAATGTAACTAACAAATAACTTAAAGACCACATCATTAATTAAGCCTAAAAAATTAAAGCATGTGACATGCAAGTAATGTTTTCACACAATTACCATACAGACCAGGCGATGCCAGCAGTTGACTGTGCATACTTTAGTTTTAAATTGTGTAAAAAAGCCCAGACCAAAGAACAGTTAACCAATTAGAACGCTGTATTGATGTTGATCAGAATTATTCCGCTCTTTTTATTGCACTAACGTTTGAAAACTATGAACGATGTTTTTTTTTAAGAAATTTTGATTTTGATTAAAACTAAAAATATAAATGTTTGTTGTTTTCAAGTTATAACAAATCAAACTAATCATAATTATCTATTTCAATGACACCAATCATATAACAAAAATATATAATTAAATTATTGTTTCTTTTTTTAATGACACCAACAACAATCTTTATTATAGAAAAAATTGTTTAAAGGTATAATTGGGATAATGAAAAAGTAAGTATAAATATCTCATCTAGAAAAAGTTGTTTAAAGGTATAATTGTTATAAAAGAAAACTAATAAAAAGAGAGTTAGTGTGACATAAGAATGTTTAAGCTACACTATAAGCAACCATGTGCTCCCCGTTTGGATTGAGCTTATGAAAGAAAAACTTATGCAGATAAATAAGCTTTTATATACACTAACTAAGCTTATGCACTTTGAAACATATACAAAAAGACGGACCAAATGCTTTCAAGCATCTCTTCAATTATTGCAAAAGAATCTCAATACTAAGATAAATGGAATTGTGCAAATAAGTTGAGACCTAATGCTTCTAATCCTATGTTTGAAAAATGAAAATGATGTGTAGAGTAAGATAAAATAAAGACATGTTTGGATTCATAAAACATTTACTCAAACCAAATGTTGCCATAATGGCATGGACAAGTGGAGAAGATGGATAAAATGAAACACTAAATCAATTGATAAGGGCAGTATTAAAGCACTTTGAAACAGTTCTCCACAGCAACAGAAATCAACAAGGGCATTGAATCATCAAGAAGCATACAAAATCCAAATTTTGAAGCCTATGAAATTTCTATAGATGTTCCCAACGCTCTCTATTACAAGTTATCAAATGCATCTTTGGGATGAATATTTTTAATATCTTAATCTGCATCCATTTCTTCGAGAGCTAATTTAGCTGCTGTCTTGGCTTCTTCTAGAAGCTCCTCTGGAACCTGCACACGATTAATTTCGTAGCACATAGATTAACAAGCAGCAAAAACAACAAATTCTATGCAAACACTTGAATGCATTTTTCCTTACAAAACCAAGTTTTTAGGAGTGATGATCGAAAGCAATACTTATATATATTTTCTCCTTACAAAAGATTCCAGAAGTTTATTAAGCATGTGTTTTTATGGTCGACTAAGGGTGTACCACGTCCAATTGAGTCAAAATTGCATGTTTATAGTAATTAATTGGACGTGGTTCCAAACAGACGCTAAATTCAAATAAGTGGACAAAACTGGCCACTGACAAGCCTGTTATGTTCTCTGAGAGGTATCAAAACTTTCATAACAAACGAAAGGTATATAAACATACTATACTAGATAAGATTATAGCAATGAAGTAGTGATGGTCTAGAAGCATTCCGTATAAAAATTTCATAAAGGTCTCTCGAGGTTGAAATGCAATATGTCAAAGGATTCGCACACGCATACACACTTCTTTATCAGTAGTGTTGTCAATCGAAAATATTATGAGTAGTATTGTCAATCGCAAATCACATAAAATAGCAATTTGTTCAGGGTTTGTTCAATTACTCCAACTTTCACATGCTAATCATATTTTTGATACGATACCAGGGACAGGGATTGTGGTAATAACCAGAAACATAATATGAATGGACAGAATAAGAGTTGCTTTTTGATAATTTCAGAATGACTGGAACGAATACAAATCAAACAGATAAAACAAATGTGGATGCTATGCTATGTAATGAAACAAATGTAGATGCTATGCTATGTAAATTCCATATATAAGTAATTGAAAGAAAAATATGCCAATGCATGAAAGTAACTCAGAGTACACCCTGCCTTACCTTTTCATGTTGACGGTTTGATTCATCACACACCCAGCTCATTTCGAGTTCGAAATCTTTATCCTTTGCCTCGTCATGAACTCCATATATACTGCATTTGCACAGATAATGTAGCAAGTTTCATATTAAGAATATAATAAGTAAAACAACAAACACAAGCAATAATCATGCTACTTACATCTTAGCTACTTCAATAACTCCTTGTCGGCAGGTCATATCTGCAAGCTTCAACTTTTCAATCTCCCTGCCAAGACATTCACAAGATAACATTGTAAAACAAAATTCTGATATGGAAACTGATAAAGAGCAGTGTTAAGACAGAAATCACCACAGAAGAATTACATTTAATTAACAAAAAAGGAAATGTACACCATGCACAGAACAAAAATATAATAACTGCATTCGAGCTACCGTTGCTGAGAGATGCATGCAATGTGACGTTTCATCCAACAATTGAACCTTTTCTCAATAGGTAGGATCAACTAAATGCACCACTTGCCAAACGACACCATAGTTCCTTGTCATGGTTTATGTCCAAATATAGTCCAATCAACTCTTCCTACTTATTGAACTACCCTCCCTCTGTTCAACCCTTATTACCAGTATTTCTTATATTCATCAA